>JADMIO011667547.1_pt1 | contig 53098 bp, 52 predicted proteins | sample 8958161 | NCBI WGS metagenome assembly JADMIO01 (sample SAMN16585339, study PRJNA669376) | soil metagenome | isolation source: Crop rotation soil | place: USA: Cullars Rotation, Alabama | collected 2011 | reverse complement strand
GACAACTTGTCCACGTGGAATTCTAAGCTTAGGATCCCAATGTGCTGGAAAGACGACATGCTGGGCGCAGGGTTCCTGGTAGACCGATGAGGAGTTGGTCAGCATCCCGCCGCGCTGCGCCAGGGCCGCGCGAAGGTCCGCCCGGTCATAGCGGTCATAGCCGGCGCTGGTGAGATGAACCCACTTGAGCCGGGATGCGCCGATCACCGCCGCGGGGTCCGGCTGACCGAAGGCAATATCGGCCTGCTCGATCGCCGGGTCCGGCCCGGACGCCGCGAGGTTGGACGTGGTGATCGATTGGGAATAGACCACGCGATGCTCCGCGAGCGACTGCGCCAACAGCGCGTTGGCCGAGTCATCGGGGAATTTCTGATTCACGAAAATGGTCAGGAGTTGTTTGCTCATGGTTAGGATTTGCGGGACTTGAGATACACCTTTACGCCCGCCCGCCGCACTTGGCAATTGCCACGGCCCGACTGAACCTTCGGCGCCCTCCGTTTACTACACCTCCAGTCAAGCATGGAGACTAATGATGTGGCGATTGAGCTTACCGATCTTGATGCTCGGCATGGCCATAACCCAATCGGCTGCCGGCGATGGGATGATGTTTGCCGAACAACTCGTCGGTCGAGCGGCGCCGCTAGTCCACACGCCGGCTCAGGAAGTTCTACTGGCAACCGATCGTGAAAACGTGACCGTTGTGCTCCGGACGCATTTCGAGGCGGGACCGCGCGCTTTGGCCTGGCTCGTTCCGGTGCCAGGCGAGCCGAAGAACGTGCGCGCTGCCGATGATTCGATTTTCAAGCGGCTGAGTGAGCAGACTGCACCGCGATTCGTTACAATGGTACGACAGTAATCGGGCTTATCCTGCGGATGCGCCGCCGACCCGGGCCAGAGCGTAGCGCTCGGCGCGAAAGTGGCGGTCCTCTCATCGGGAACGGCCGGGGTCTTTGATTTTCATACCCTCTCTGCGAAACGCGTCGATGAACTGGTCAAATGGCTCACGGCCAAGGGCTACTATGTGCCGCCCTACGCGCCGGACTTGATGGACCGTTATGTGCAGGCCAAGTATCACTGGCTGGCGATGAAAGTGCGCGCCGATCAGATCAATTCGCCGGTTTTGGCACCTCATCCCGTGACGTACACTTATGCATCGGACAAGCTCGTCTTCCCTCTCGTGATCTCGCGGATGAACACCACAGGCGCTAACGAGGTCTTGTTATATGTTGTGTCGAATCAGCGTTATATCACCACAAATTGGTGTCCGTCCCGCGAACCGCATTGGCGGAGGCGGAAGGGTTCATCGGGCCGACGATCGGGCGGTCGGGCTATCGCACGATGGCGGAGTTCCGCGATGCCGTCTTCACGCGTTACCAGCAGTTTTATGATCAGGCGGACGCGATCGCTCAGGCACGCATCGCGGCTGGCCGCTGGCCGAGCGACCCTATGATCGTCGGGGGTCGCATGGACGCCATCGCCCGCGCCAGGTTACGGGGATGGCTCGCCAGCGAGGGCATCTCGGAAGGCCCCGGGAGCATCATCCAGGTCAACCGCTGGCTTCGCGATCCGGCCGCCAGCGGCGCATTTCGTGTTTCCGACGTCCGCATCCCCGGCGCCGGCGTGACGTTCGACGGCACGATCGGCTGGAAGACGGCGACGACGCCGCAGGTCGTGGACTTCCGCGGCTTCTCAGGAGGCGACAACATCGTTATCGTTCGGCCCACGCGACTCGGAGGATCCTATGGCATCTTCTTCCCCTGAAACCAATCCCGCGAAGTACTTCGGGTTCCGCGACTTGCACGGCTTCAAGGACTTCGTCGTCTATGTGTACTCGTGCGCGGCAGATCTGTTCCCCGAGGACGACTGGCGTGGGCCGGACGAGCAGATGAACCTGCAGCGGGCCTTCGTGGGGCTGCGATACGGCCTGAGCCTGGCCGCGGCGGAGAAGTGGGACTCGGACACGCTGGCACGGTGCCGGGCGCTGGTGGATGAGGCATACGCCGACTACTGCGCCGGCCGGGATCATGCCGGCCAGATCAAGCTTGAGGAAGTGGAGAAGCTGTTGAAGAAGCTGCCGACGAAGTAGGAGGTTCGGCTTGATCCTCCGCCTTCCACACCTCGGGCAGGAACTGCCCCAGTTCGCTGATCGGCGTGTTTCCGATCTTCGCCAGCACGCTCGTGAGATACCGCTGCGGGTCGACGCCGTGACGCTCGGCAGACGCGATCAGGGTCCACAATCTCGCGTGGCTCGCCCCGGCCGCGTCGCTGCCGGCGAACAGCCAATTCTTCCGGCCGATCGCCACGCGCTTGAGCGCCCGCTCCGCCGCGTTGTTGTCGATGTTCAGCCAGCCCCGCTCGATGTAGCGCTTCAGCGCTTCCCACTGGTTGAGCGCGTAGGTGATCGCTTGGCCCATCGGGCTGCGCGGCAGGACGATCCGCTTCTCCGCATCGAGCCAGGATTTGATCTTCGCCAGCGTCCGCGTGCTGCGTTTCTGGCGGATCGACTGGGTGAAGGCGTGTTGCTCGGCGCGCGTGAAGGTTGGCTCGATTTTCAATCGCTTCTCGATCCGCGCCTTAATCGCCCGCTCGATGGCGTACAGCCGGCCCACCATTCGCAGCATCAAAGCGGCGCGTCTGGCATCGGTCTCTCTGGCGTCGAAGAACTTGCGCCGCGCGTGCGCCCAGCAGGCGACTTCGATCACGCCGCCGCCTTCACCGCCGCGCGCGTAGATGCCGTCGTATCCGCCGTAGGCATCCGCCTGGAGGTAACCCGCAAAATCGTCGAGGAACCTCCGCGGGTGCTCGCGCTTCCGGTCCGGCGAGAAGTCGAAGACGTCGTACGGATTATCTTCATCGCCCAGGTAACACCAGATGCGTCCGGTGCGGCAGGTTCCCCTGCGGCCGGCATCCTGCACCTTCACCGTCGTGTCGTCGGTGTGGAGGACTTTGCTTTGCTTGATGCGTTTCTTCATCAACTCCACCAGCGGCTTGACCAACTCACTCGCCGCCAGCATCCAGGCGCACATCGTGCTGCGCGCGATGTCAATGCCGCTGCGGTCGAAGATCGTCTCCAGCCGGTAGAGCGGCAGATGGTCGCCGAGCTTGCTCACCACGACATACGCCACCAAGCCCGGGCCGGGCAGGCCCTTCTCGATCGGCTGGGCTTCCCTGGTGGCGATGTCGATGTGGGCCTGGCCGTCGCAGGCGGCGCACTTTCCTTCGCCGCAGCTCTTGCAGGCGTACTTGTGGCGGACGTGCTGGAGAACCTCGAACCTGGCGGGGATGTATTCGAGTTGCTCGCTGGTCTGGCTGCCGATGCAGGCGCGAGTCTCGCCGCAGCAGGGGCACTTCTTCTCCTGCTCGGAGAGGTCGTGGACGATCTGGCGGCGCGGGAGGTGATCGGGCAGCTTGCGCCGGCCATGATTGTGATGGTTGATGCGCCGGGTGACCAGCTTCTCACCCGCCTCGGCCTCGGCGGTCTTGGCTTCCGCAAAATCGGGATCGACCGGCGTCTCGGGCGCGACGGCCAGGCCAAACAGCAGCAGTTGCGTCGGGTCGAAGGACTCGGAGCGCGGGCCGTAGAAACGCCGGAGGATCGCGTCGATCGCCGCCTTCTTCTCGGCCTCCAGACGCAGGCGAAGCGCCTCCATCTGCTCGGCGGCCTCGGCGCGGATGCGGACGATCAATCGTTTGAGCAGGACCGGATCGTCGGGGAGTTGTTCCACGTCCTTCGTCACAGGAGCGGGTGTATCACGCCCGCCGCAAAAGCGCAATGCCTGACAAGCGCCGAACTTGCGGATTTATCGGGAGGATTGCAGCGCGCATCCCGCCAGCAGCTTCGCCAGATCAGCGGCGGAGATGGCGACACTCTTGTCGCCCGCCGCGAGCGGGGACGGCAGCGCGAATGTCCCCTTCTCCAGCCGCTTGTAGTAGAGGGCCAGCCCGTTCTTGTCCCACCACAAAACCTTCACCCGCTGGCCCGAGCGGTTGCGGAAGACGAACAAGTGGCCGCTCAGCGGGTCGCGCCCCAGAAATGCCCGCACCACCTCGGCCAGGCCATCGAAGCTCTTGCGTATGTCCACCGGCGCAGAGGCGACCCACACCTGGATGTTTCCGCCGGTGCGGATCATGCCGCCCCCTCGATGGCACCCACGAGCCGGGCGACGTGTTCGACCGGCATCGACAGCGGCAGCCGCATGGCCCGCCCGCCGCGCAGGTCCACGACGATGTGCCCTTGGTCGAGGAGATCCACCTCCCGCACTACCACTGGCATGAACGCCGGAGTGGGCTTGGCGGGTGGGACCCGACGGCGCTCGGCGTCCCGCTCGCGCAGGGTGCGTCGCCAGGCGTGGAACGCCGTCTCGGCCAGTTGCTCTTTGGCGCAGAACGCGCGGGCGGTCAGGCCGCTACGCTGCTGCCGCCGGAGCATGTCCCGCCAGAACCGTTCCCGCTTCGGGTCCCGCTGTCCTCTCGCCATCGGCCGTCTCCTTGCTGGTGACGGCACAATATTGACCGGCTACGCGGGCGGGGTGAAGATGCGGTTGTCAGAACGGACACACAAATTGGGAAAATGCGACGATTGATGGGAGGCTGGTGCGGCGAGAGCGGGGCGCACCCAGTGGAACAAATCACGAGGCATTGTTCCGCGCGGCCACTCAAGCCGACCCGCATGTGATTATCACAGAAATGGCAAGCCCTTTAGGGTTGTACAGCTCGGACCTGTTACCCGAATTCATCACCCTGCGAGATAAACCAAGAGTCTTTCTGACGCGGCTCCGCGGTCTGGTTCGAGCAGAGTCGATGGATCGGGACATCGAGCTTGGTCCAGCCCCGGATGACACCGAAGTATCTCAGGAATTCCGTGTGTCGGATGCCGGCGCGCAGCTTCGTGATATCGGAACGACGGCGACATTTGCATCGGTCTCGCTGGGGCTCTCGATGCTGTTCCTACGCCGACGATAGTGAGTCTGGCGCCAACGGCGGGGACGGCGATTACCAGCGAGCCTACCTGGCTTCAACCCGGTGTTCGTTTATGCCACCGCTTAAAGTATAATTCTTTGATGCACGCAATGCCCGTGATGTTGGCGATCCTCTGCATCATGGCCATCGCCTATCGCTACTACAGCGCCTGGATCGCGGCCCGGGTCGCGGTGCTGGACGATTTGCGCGAGACGCCGGCGGTGCGCCTCAATGACGGGCAGAACTATCACCCGACCAACCGGTGGGTGCTGTTCGGGCATCATTTCGCCGCCATTTCGGGGGCGGGGCCGCTGATCGGGCCGGTATTGGCCGCGCAGTTTGGCTACCTGCCGGGGCTGCTCTGGATCGTCATTGGCGTCTGTCTCGGCGGCGCGGTGCAGGATTTTCTCGTGCTGGTGGCATCGATCCGCCGCAATGGACGATCGCTGGCGCAGATCGCATACGAGGAAATCGGCAAGATCGGCGGCACGGCCGCCATGGCCGCCATCCTCTTCATCATCATCATCGCGCTGGCGGGGCTGGGAAAGGTCGTCGTGAAGGCGCTGGGCGGGGAGGCGGTGAAATACCCCGCTGGAAGCCAGTTGGTGCTTCCCGTTGCCACGTATCCCCCGGAGCTTCGCCAGAAGCTCCCGCAGCCAACCCGTACGGATGATGGCGGCTATCTGTACCAAATCCCGGCGGAGACGCATTTGCGCTGGGGGATGACCAGCGGCAATGCCGGCGGCTCGACGGGGCAATCGATGCGATTCTCCTCGGGGTTTCCGCTCAAGACCAGGGAGCCCATGACAGAGGCCCCGGGCGTGCCGGATGGGGCGGTCATCTGGCAGATGCAGCCCGATGCGGTGCGGCTGGTTCCCGGCAGCAGTTGGGGCACGTTCACGATCGCCTGCACGATCCCCATCGCGCTCTTCGTCGGCCTGTACATGTACAAGATCCGCAAGGGCCGGGTCATCGAGGCCTCGCTCATCGGCGCCGGGCTGACGCTGGCGGCGACGGTCATCGGCGGCTTTGTTCCCGGCTCGCCGCTCGAAGGCTGGTTTAATTTTCAGGACAAGACCATCGTCATGCTGATGGCCGCCTACGGCTTTGTCGCCTCGGTGCTGCCTGTCTGGGTTCTGCTCTGCCCGCGCGATTATCTCTCCAGCTTTCTTAAGATGGGCACGATCGCGCTGCTCGTGGGCGGCACCATTATCGCCAATCCCAAGCTCGAGGCCCCCGCGTTCAACGCCGTCTTCGCCGCCGGCGGCCCGGTGGTCGGCACGGGGAATCCCAACGTCCCGGGGAAGATCTTCCCGTTCCTGTTCATCACGATCATGTGCGGCGCGATCAGCGGCTTTCACGCGCTGGTGAGCAGCGGCACCACCCCGAAGATGATCGCCAGGGAATCCGATGCCCGCCGGATTGGATACGGCGCGATGCTGATCGAAGGGCTCGTCGGCGTCACGGCCATGATCGCCGCCGCGACGCTGCCGCAGGGCAATTTCTACGCGATGAACACCGACCTCGCGGCCGTGCCCAAGTACCATGACAAATTCGTCCAGATCGGCGCGGACATCGATCATCTGAACGTCTGGGAAGCGCGGACGCAGGAATCACTCCGCGGGCGCACCGGCGGGGCCGTCACGCTCGCGGTGGGCTTCGCCAACATCTTCGATCAGGCGCTGGGGCGCTTCTCCAAAGGCGCGGAATCGCTCTGGAAGTACTGGTATCACTTCGCGATCATGTTCGAGGCGCTCTTCATCCTCACCACGATCGACACCGGCACGCGCATCGGCCGGTTCCTGCTCCAGGAGATTTTCGGAAAGGTCAATCGGAAATGGGGCGACCCGAGCTGGTGGCCCGGCGCGATCCTCAGCACCGCGCTGATCGTCTGCGCCTGGGCCTATTTCATCAACGCCAACAGCTTCTCGGTGATCTGGCCCATGTTCGGCATCGCCAACCAGACGCTGGCGATCATAGCGCTGGCGATCGTGTCGGTCGTGCTGGTGAATGAGGGGAAGGGGCGCTACGCCTGGGTGACGCTGGCCCCGATGACGGTGGTGATGATGACCACCGGTTCGGCGGCAGTGATCATGCTCGCGGGGCACTGGAATACCTGGAGCACGCAGCTTGGAAAGCCCAAAGCCGATATCGGCGTGCTCATCAATTCGGGGGTGCAGGCGTTCCTGGTGATCGCCATGCTGGTTTGTGCCGCGCTGGTGGTGGTAGGCGGGATGGTGCGGATGGTGGGCCGCCCCCGTCAGGAGCAGGGCTTTGAGATCGTCAGTAAAGCGTGAAGGATCATGCGGTTGGAATTGCGCCGGCGCGTGTGTTGACAATGCCTTAGGCCGATTTATACTCTCCCCCCTTCCACGCTGCCGGTACGCGCTGGAGGCGGGATGTGCATCCTTTTCCGGCGTGCGCGGATGCAGATTCGTGCTGTTCGTTGCTGGTCGTGCTGGTATAGCTCAGTGGTAGAGCGCGTCCTTGGTAAGGACGAGGTCCAGGGTTCAAATCCCTGTACCAGCTCTGGCGGCGCTCGGCATTTGGCACGAAACAGAAGGAAGGCAGAAGGCAGAAGGCAGACGGCTGAACAGGACGCTCCACACCGCGTTTGGGTTCATCCTTCTTCCCTCATCCTTCCGCCTTCGCTGTTTCGTCCCTAATGTCGGGTGCTGGAAATCAGGTCCGTTCGGAATGTTCCGGGACGAGTTCGACAGCCGTCCCACACAGATAGAAACCTGGAGGTTTCAACCATGGCTAAGGGCGTATTTGAACGTAAGAAACCGCACGTGAACGTCGGCACCATCGGTCACATCGACCACGGTAAGACGACGCTGACCGCCGCCCTCTCGGCGCGGGCAGCATCGAAGTACCCGACGGTCGCCGCCAAGAACTACAAGGACATCGCCAAGGGCGGCATCGACCGTGACGCGACCAAGACCGTCACGATCGCCGCCGCACACGTCGAGTACGAGTCCGAGACCCGGCACTATGCCCACGTCGACTGTCCCGGCCACGCCGACTACATCAAGAACATGATCACCGGCGCCGCCCAGATGGACGGCGCGATCCTGGTCGTGTCGGCCGCCGACGGCCCGATGCCGCAGACCCGCGAGCACATCCTGCTCGCCCGTCAGGTCGGCGTGCCGCGGATCGTGGTCTTCCTCAACAAGGTCGACCTGGTCGATGATCCCGAACTGCTCGAGCTCGTTGAGATGGAAGTCCGCGAGCTGCTCAACAAGTACCAGTTCCCCGGCGATGACACCCCGATCATCCGCGGCAATTCCAAGGCCGCCCTCGAGGCGCCCAAGGATGACAAGGCCTGCGAGGCGATCGATAAGCTCGTCGCGGCGCTGGACCAATACGTCCCGATCCCGCAGCGCGAGATCGACAAGCCGTTCCTGATGCCGGTCGAAGACGTCTTCTCGATCAAGGGCCGCGGCACGGTCGCCACCGGGCGTATCGAGCGCGGCAAGGCCAAGATCGGCGACAACTGCGAGATCGTCGGCTTTGGCGATACCAAGCAGACGGTCATCACCGGTATCGAGCAGTTCCAGAAGACGCTGGATGAGGGCATCGCCGGCGACAACGTGGGCGTGCTCCTCCGCGGCATCGAAAAGGACCAGATCGAGCGCGGGCAGGTGCTGGCTCAGCCCAAGAGCATCACCCCCCACAAGAAATTCACCGGCGAGGTGTATATCCTCACCAAGGAAGAGGGCGGACGCCACACCCCGTTTTTCAGCGGGTACCGGCCGCAGTTCTACTTCCGCACCACCGACGTGACCGGCTCGGCCAAGCTGCTGGGCGGCGCGGAGATGGTGATGCCGGGCGACAACGTGACGATGGAAATCGAGCTCATGGCGCCGATAGCCATGGAAGAGAAGCTTCGCTTCGCGATCCGTGAAGGCGGCAAGACCGTCGGCTCGGGCGTGGTGACCAAGATTCTCGAGTAAACAGCACCGGAGTCGTCAGTAGTCAGTAGACAGCAGTCAGCAGGTCGCAAGATGGATCTGCCCGCTTCTGGCTACTGACTACTGGCTTCCGGCTACTTTGAAGGTGTCTTATGGCAAAAGAAAGCCGCGAGATGGTCTGGCTCCAGTGCACGGAGACCGGTGACCTGAATTACCGCACGGAGATCAAGGTCGCCGGCGGGCCCCAGAAGATCGAGCTCAAGAAGTTTTGTCCGCGTCTGCGCAAGCATACGCTGCACAAGGTCAAGCGGAAGTGATTACCGAAGGTTGAAGGATGAAGGCAGACGGATGAAGCAGCGCTTCAAACCTCGGTCGGATTCATCGTTCGACCTTCTGCCTTCCGCCTTGGATTTACGCCGGTAGCTCAATTGGCAGAGCAGCCGTCTCCAAAGCGGCAGGTTGTAGGTTCGATTCCTACCCGGCGTGTTTTATGGCGTCTGTGACGAAGAGCAATCAAGGAAATCAAGCGATGCCCGACGAGCAATCATCTCCCGCGGAGGCCGGCGCCACCGATGGCGGCGGCGGCGCACCGCCGCAGCAGAAGGTGATTGAGTACCGCTCGCCCGAGGTCAAGGGCGGCCGCAGGTCGGGCTTCTTCACGATCTACAAGAAGGGCCAGGGATACTGGACCCGCATGGGCACCGCCTTGGGCGCTGCGCTCATCGCCTTCCTCTTCGCCGAGTTCATTTACACCCAGATGGCCTCGATCCCGCTCCGCACCCAGCCGACGCCGGAATACATTCCCAAGTCGATCTGCATCGCGGTCGCGGCCGCAATCATGGGAATCATCGCCTTCTTCGCCTGGCGCGCAATGAACAAGCCGCGCAACGTCGACTTCCTCATCGCGACCGACAGCGAGATGAAGAAGGTCAACTGGACCACCCGCAAGGAGCTCATCGGGTCGACCAAGGTCGTCATCTTCTTCGTCATCCTGATCTCCGCAATCCTCTTCATCCTCGACCTCCTGTTCGGATACTTCTTCCAATTGATCAAGGTGCTGGAGTTCGGGCCCTTTCAGTGATCACAGCAGGGCACACCGACGCACATTCGCGCCTGCCGCCCTTATTCAGCCAAGAAAGCGCGTTACGACCCATGCAATTCTTCGTCCTGCGAGTCGCGAGCAACAAGGAAGATCAGGTTCAGCAGAAGCTGAGCCGCAAGGTCAAGATCGAAGGCCTCGAAGAGCACGTCGGTCGCATCCTCGTCCCCACCGAGCGCGTCCGCTCGATGAAGGGCGGCGTCCGCCGCGAGTCCGACCGCAAGCTGTATCCCGGTTACGTCTTCATCGAGCTGCAACTGGACAAGGACGGCCGAATCCCCGACAAGGTCTGGTTCGTCATCAAGGAAACCGAGGGCGTGGGCGATTTCATCGGCTCCAACGGCAAGCCCACGCCGATGACCCCCAAGGATCAGTCCAAGATGCTCGAGGAGGCCGAGAAGATCGATGAGCCCAGCAGCCTCAAAACCGAATACAAGAAGGGCGATAAGATCAAGGTCAACAACGGCGCTTTCCAGAACTTCGAGGGCGAGGTGGATGAGATCATTCCCGACAAGGGAATGGTCCGCATCATCACCACGATCTTCGGGCGTCCGACCCCGCTGGAACTGGAATACTGGCAGATCGAGAAGCTCTGAGCATGATGTGGCACGGGCCCCAACGCCCGCGTATTGTGGATGTGGCGGCTATTGCAGTATTACGGTCAGTGGCAGGGTGCCCGCGGGAGGTTCTCACAACTGCCGTCCTGGGCTCGACTTGTGCTCCTGCTGGCCGCCCTGCCGGGAATTGCGCTCATCGCCTTGTCAATCCTGGCGTTTCTTGTTAGTCTTCTCGCCCTTTTACTCCTGACAGTCCCCCTCTTCAGATTGCTGAACGGACTGTGCGGCGTAAGAACGGTCGATCAGCGGGCCGGCGATGGATTCGGACCGGTGCCCGACGGAATGGACGTCGTCATCGATCAGCCCGGCGGCGGCGAGCCGGTCATCGTCGAAACCCCGGTGGAAGGCGAGCCCCGACCCGCACGCCGGCAGATTGACGTTAAGATCGTCGAATAGGTCGAACGCAACGCCTCGCGCAACCCGTTTGCGACTAAAAATAGTCACGGAAAGTCAGTCATGGCCAAAAAAGAAATCACCGTTCAGTTCAAGCTCCAGGCCCCCGGCGGCACCGCCACCCCCGCGCCGCCCATCGGCCCGGCATTGGGCCAGCACGGCGTCAATCCCGGGCAGTTCATCCAGCGCTTCAACGCCGCCTCCGCCCATCTCAAGGGCAAGGTCATCGGCGTCTTGGTGACGGTCTACAAGGACCGCACCTTCGATTTCGAGCTCAAGAGCCCGCCCGCCAGCGTGCTCCTGAAGGACTTCGTCAAGGCCGAGAAGGGCAGCGGCGAGCCGAACAAAAACAAGATCGGCAAGATCACCATGGCCCAGTGCAGAAAGCTCGCCGAGGAGAAGATCAAGGACCTCAACGCCTTCGACCTCGAGGCGGCCGGCAAGGTCATCGCCGGTACCGCGCGGAGCATGGGTATTACGGTTGAGGGATGAGTTTTCAGACTACGGTTGGTGGTTAAATGTTAGTAGATCAGCTTGATGAATTGTTGGAGACCCGCCCCTTCAAGCCATTTACGATTTTCACGGCTGACGGGCGCGAGTTTCGCGTGAAAAGTCCCGAATTTTTCTGGCATCCTCCGACTTCGCGAATGGTCTGGATATACGCGGATCAGGGCGACAAAGCTCATTTGATCGATTTGCATTTGGTTGCCAGTGCAGCGGTTGAAGGTAGCGATTAGTCGCGTAATCAGTTTTTAGCAAGGGCGCACCACGGCCCGCAACAGTGGAAGCTTCGACCGCGGCTTTTCCCGGCGGTCACAGGAGCGAATAATCGCATGCCTCTAGTTGTCAAACGATCCAAACGCTACAAGAAGGCCGCCGAGAAGGCCGTCACCGCGCCTGTCGCGGTGGATGCCGCGATCGATGCGGTCAAGGCGTTCCCCCCGACCAAGTTCGACCAGTCCGTCGAGCTCATCTTCGCCCTGGGCATCGATGCCAAGCAGGCCGATCAGATGATCCGCGGCTCGGTCTCCCTCCCCCACGGCATCGGCAAGAGCAAGCGCGTCGTCGCCTTCTGCCCCGATCACCTCGTCGATGCCGCCAAGGCCGCCGGCGCCATCCGCGCCGGCGGGCAGACGCTCGTCCAGGAGATCGAGAAGGAGAACTTCTCCGATTTCGACGTCGCGATCGCGACCCCCGACATGATGCGCTTCGTCGGCCGACTCGGTAAGGTGCTTGGGCCCAAAGGCCTCATGCCCTCGCCCAAGGCCGGCACCGTCACGGCCAACGTCGCCGAAGCGGTGAAGGAATACGCGGCCGGCAAGATCGAGTTCCGAAACGACTCGGGCGGCAACGTTCACTGCGTCGTGGGCAAGCTGAGCTTCGATACCCCCAAGCTCGTGGACAACATCAACGCGATGCTCGCCACGATCCGCAAGCTCAAGCCCCAGACCAGCAAAGGCGCGTACTTCAAGAAGGTCGTCGTCAAGGCGACCATGACCCCCGCGGTGCAGTTGATCGTTCAATGAAGGTGTGACAGACCATGAGCAAAAAAATCAAGAGCCTGATCGAAAAGGAAATGACCACCCGCCTCGACGGCATCGAGGCGGTCGGCGTGCTGAACCCCCGCGGGATCAACGCCATCATCAATAACCAGATGCGCCGCCGCTTCCGCGAGAAAAAGCTCCGGATGACCGTCGTGAAGAACACGCTGGTCGCCCGCGCCACGGCCGCGTCCAAGCTCAAGGGCTTCGAGAAGCTGCTCGACGGCCCCAGCGCGCTGGTCTACGGCAAGGGCGTGAGCATCTCCGCGATCGCCCGCGCGATCCTCGAGGAGAAGAAGGCCTTTGACGATAAGAAGGGCCCCTTTCCGCTGGAAGTGCGCGGCGCGTTCTTCGACGGCGAGGTGTACATCGGCGAGAAAGGCATGGAGGCAGCCAGCAAGCTCCCGACCCGCGAGGAGGCCGTCGCCGGCGTCATCGCCGCGATCCTCGGCCCCGGACGCAAGCTCGCCGCCGCCATGAAGGGCCCGGGCGGCAAGCTCGGCGGCATCCTCAAGGCGATCGAGGCCAGGGCCGAAGCTGCACCGGCTGATGCAGCCGCCCCCGCCCCCGCCGCCGCGGCGGAGGCCCCGGCCGCCTGAAGCGCAGCAGCTTTTGAAACCGTTAATACTGGGCCCGCTTTCGCTTAAAGGCTGAAGCGCGTTCCCGTCCGAAGGTCCGGCAGTCCCAACTGCTCCCCGCCATGGGGATTAAAACGGGTTCGATGTGAACCCTGCTCTTGGAACGGGACATGTTCGACACGTCCGCGCGGCACGTTACGCCCCGCATTGGAGTTTTGTCATGGCTGAAGCAACTGCAGATATCAAGGAACTGGGCGACAAGCTCGCCGGCCTCACCCTCAAGCAGGCCGTCGATCTCGCCGATTACCTCAAGGAAACCTACAAGATCGAACCGGCCGCCGGTGGTGTCATGATGGCCGGTGGCGGTGGTGGCGGCGCGGCCGCCCCCGCGGAAAAGGCCGAGGAGAAGACCACTTTCGACGTCGTGCTCAAGGCCGCCGGCGACAAGAAGATCCAGGTCATCAAGGTCGTCCGCACCCACACCGGCCTGGGCCTCAAGGAAGCCAAGGACCTCGTCGACGGCGCCCCCAAGACCGTCAAGGAAAACCTCACCAAGGACGAGGCCGAGAAGGTCAAGAAGGAACTCGAAGAGCAAGGCGCCAGCGTCGAGCTCAAGTAGAGCCTTTCACCTCGTGTCGCGTGCGCCTACCTCGGGCGCGCGAGAACGACCATCTCAATTTGCATGGGCCGGACGGTTCACAAACCGTCCGGTTCTTTTTTGCGCCCGTGCGCGGTGCAAGCCCGAACCGCGCCGTTTAGCAAATTTAAGATGAACGTCGCGGCTGCAGGCGCGGTAGAATAGATGTCCGTTCACGGCCCGCGTGGGAGATTGTCATGTGGCTCCTTGCCATGGAGATAAGTCTGATGTACTGGCTGCTGCCGGCGATCATCCTGCTGGCGGGCGCCTGGCTGCTCCTCTGGATTCGCATTCGCCTCGCCAAGCTCCGCAGCCGATCGATTCGCGACCGCATGAAGGACGGCTCGCTCTCCCCTCGCGCCTGGCACTATCACTTCGCCCACTCCGCGCTCCGCACGATGGCCTTTGAGGACCCCGATCGCCTGATCGTCGCGCTCTCCGCGCCGGAGGCGGATGAATTTCTCGCCCAGCTCTGGCAGACCGTCGGGCGCGAGATCGTCATGAACGATTCGCCCCAGGCGGGGGACTGGGATCGCGAGTCCCTCGATTCGGAGGGCCTCGAAGCGCTGCCCGCCCGGGTCGCCGGCCGGCCGGCGGCGATCGTCCGTCTGCCCGAGCCGCGCCGCGTGACCGAAGCCTGGTTCGTCGCGATCGTGCTCAATCACGAGATCGACGAGGCGCCCAAGCCCACGCCCGAACCGCCGCTCTTTTACTACACGCTTGAAAAGGGCTTCGCCCCCGGCGACGACCGCGCGGACGCCCGAAGCAAGCGCAGCAGCGACGCCACCCGCACCGTCTTTTGCCAGTGGGATCAGGCCGCTCACAAGAATTACGGCGACGGCCCGCCGCCCGACGCCCGGGCCTTCCTCAATTTTATTGCCGCCCGCCTTGCCGTCCCGACCCCCGCCTCACCCTCCCGCGCCGCATCGCGCAACCGCTCCTCCGGCATCCAGGGAAATTAAATTTATCGGACCTATTCACGCCCGCACCCGCTTCAGGCCGATACCTTTCGGAAGTGGGGGGAAGAGGAAGCGTGTTGCATATGTCCGTCACCGTCGATCGCCGCCCGCTGGCCGCGGATGAAATGGGCCTGGAGACCCTGGGCCAGTTGATCACCCATCTCCAGAAGGCCAATCGCCTGGTCGTTCATGTCCTGGTCGATGGACAGGAGCCCGACCTCTCGCAGATGGGGCAGGTGCGCAAGATCCCGCTCAGCGCCCACACCCTGTTCATACAGACCGCCGACCCGCGCGAGCTGGCCACCCAGGCCCTGATGGAAGTCGAAAGCCAGCTTGCCGAGGCCGACCGCCTCCGCTGCGAGGCGAGCGACCTGATCCATAAGAACCAGAATCAAAAGGCGATGGAAAAACTCAGCGGCTGCTTTTCCACCTGGCAGCACGCGCAGGAATCGGTGCTCAAGACCGCGCAGCTCCTGCGCCTCGATCTCGCTTCCATCCGGTGTGAGGGCCGGCCGTTGACGGAGATGGTCAGCGAGTTCGCCGCACAACTGCGGCAGATCAAATCCGCCCTGGAAAACCGCGACTTCGTCCTGCTCAACGATATCCTGACCTACGAGGCCGCCCGCACCACCGCGAGCTGGCACATCGCCGTTCAAACCCTCCGCGGGCTCGCGGAAACGCTGCAATAGCCCCCGACGATCTCCCCAATCAAGCGGCCAGCGCCATGCTGCCACCGCCGCCGATCCCCGCTTCGCGCCGCTGCGGCTCGGGAAGCGCGCGCCCGGCATTGAGCATCTCAAACGCCACCTCGTTCAGTTGCCAGCGCAGGTCGCCGATCGCCGCCATTGGCGTCGCGCCGTGTCCCACCACGCTGGGCATCTCCACGCTGCTGCTGACAAACGAGCCGCCGCCGTCCCCTTCAAGCAGAATGCCGTATCGATCCACCGTCCACTGCGCGATCGCCCGCAGCACCGAAGGCAGGGCCTTCTCATCTTTAACCGCCGCCGCCGCCGCCGGCTCGCTCTCGACCAGTTCCAACTCCTTCGCCCATTCCCCAAGGCGTCCTTCGCTTTCCGACAGCGGCGGGATCGGCGCGGCACCGCCCGGCCCCATCGCAGTCCGCGCCGCCAGCGCAGCGCGCACCCCCGCAATCGCGCTCTCGATCGTCATGCCGCGAGCGCGGCACTCAGGCATCTCCAGACAGCTCGCCAAAAACGTCCGATCTTCCGACCGAACCAGTTCGATGCGATAACGGGCAATACGCTCGTGGGCTTCGCGCATGTAAGGGAAATCGGTAATCGACCTGCTCGACTTGATCGCAGAAGCCGCGCTCGGGCCGCGCGCGACTTACCCGCGCAGCAGGTCGGGCAGCCCAAGCGCCAGCGGCACGGCGCTCTCTGCCCGCCGTGCTCGATCCGTGATCGCTGCCCGCGCAAGCCCTTCCTCCAGCGGCCTGATGGCCCGCTGCCGCCCGGCCAGGCCAAAGAGCAACGCGCTCGCCTCCCCGTCGAAAAAGCTCTGCCGCATCATTTCGGGATGTTCGCCAATCGCCTGCTGCATGCTCGTCTCGCCTCCGTACCCGTGACATCCCATTGGACGCGGAGGAAGGCAAATGCACGCGCGCCGAATCGATCGTCCGATAATCCCGGCGCCTCTCATTTGGCGACTGCCAAAATCTCGCGCATCTCCTCGGCGTTGAACGACCGAAGCGATTGCGTCTGGATGTTCCCCATCGCCCCGAGCTTCGCCAGCAGCCCGACCGCCGTCACCTCATCGGGCGCATCCAGGATCACGAGCCCGTCATACGTGCCGATCGTCCAGCAGTACATCCGAACCTCCGCGCCGAACTTTTTCGCCAGCTTGGCAAAGGACGCGGCCCGCTTGACCGTATCCTGCACCTTCGAGATGCCCTGTTCAGTCCAATTCCATAAGACAACGTACGAAACCATGATCGCCGTCCTTCCCGGGCCTGCGAAATACAGGCCCTGTTTGAGGGTCACTTCAACGGCGCACAATCTACCAGCAAATCCTTTTGCAGATTGACCCTTTCCCCTCATCCCTCAACAATCAGGGCATGATCGACACTCAGCAGGTGCAATTACTTTGTGAAGAGGGGCAGCAACTCCTGATGCGCACCCGCTACTGGGAGGCCGAGCGCGTCCTGACCCAGGCCGAGCAAATCGCCTGGGACACGCATGATTGGGATTCGCTGGCGCGTCTCTACATGCCCCTCCAGGAGGCACGCCGGCAGCGCCGCCAGCGCTGCGGTGAAGGCGTCGTCGCCCTGAACCTCGTCGCCGAAGGCCCCGCCGACCGTGTCGACGCGCTCCAAGTCATTTCACGCTACCCCCATGGCCAGCTCCTGGTCGCCGGCTGGGGAACGCTTGCGCCGGCCGCAGCGGTGCGGGCCCTGGCAGCTAAGAACGCGCTTTATGTCGAGACGTTCCTTGCCGCCGTCTACACCGCCGGGAACGGGAAGCTCGTCGCCATTATTCCCACCGAAGAAGTCGCGCTTCCGGCCGCTGACCGTAGTTGGTCCATCGATGATCTGATGCGTCAACTTCCCGCACAGGCGATCCTCCTGCCCGAATCCGAGTTACCCGCGGGTAGCCAGAAGGGGACCACGCAGACCTATGCCGAGGTGATGGCGCTCTGGGAGCGCCTCGCCGCACCCTTTCTGGCGATCGCCGAGCAGTCGAAGGAACCTCGCATGCGGCTCGAAGCATACCGCCGCGCCATCCAGGTGGATTATGCCTGCGAGGTGGCCCATCAGAAGCTGTCTGATCTGGCGCGGAGCCTGACGTGACAGAATTTCGAATCACCCTAACCGCGGGAGCACCCAATGACTCTTGATTACAACAGTGGCCGGCGCGGCTTCAATCCCCGCATCCTGATCGGCTTGGTCGTCGCGATCATCGGCGTCATCGGCTACTTCATGAAGACCCAGGTCAACCCGACCACCGGCGAGAAACAGCGGGTGAACCTCAACGTCGATCAGGAAATCGCCCTGGGCCTCCAGGCCGCGCCGCGCATGATTGCCGAGATGGGCGGCGAAGCCTCCCCCGCCGATCCCAAGGCGCAACTGGTCCGGGAGACTGGCCGCCGGCTGGTCCAATCCACCGAGGCCGCGCGCAGCCCCTACAAGGAGAAGTTCGAATTCCACCTGCTTCGTGACGACCGCACCATCAACGCCTTCGCGCTCCCGGGCGGACAGATCTTCATCACGCGCGCCCTCTACGATCGCCTCGAGAACCAGGCCCAGCTCGCCGGCGTCCTGGGCCACGAACTCGGCCACGTCATCGAGCGCCACACCGCCCAGCAGATGGCCAAGCAGGGGCTCGGACAGGCGCTGGTCACCGCCGTCACCGTCGGCGCCAGCGATGACTACCGCAAGGCCGCCGCCGCGCAGGCCATCGGCTCAATGCTCAACCAGGTCACCCAGCTCGGCTACAGCCGCGAGCATGAAAGCGAATCGGATTCCAAAGGGCTCGCCTACATGACGCAGGCCGGCTTCACCCCCGAAGGCATGCTCGGCGTCATGCGGATTCTCCAGGAGGCGAGCAAGGGCAGCCGCCAGCCGGAATTTCTCGCCACGCACCCCGACCCCGGCAATCGCCTCGAACACATCAAGGAATTCATCGCGAAGAATTATCCGAACGGCATCCCGTCCGCCCTGACCACGGGCGTTCGCCTGAGATAGCGCATCACCGCTCGGCCTGGTCCGCAGTCCGGACCCGCGGCGGCGGAAGCGTCACGCTCAACTTGGGGGTGAAACTGGGCCGGCTCGCCGCGCCCGCCTTGGCCAGCAGTTCGCCGCGGCTGGAGACCGCGAATCGCTGATGCAGCGCCTTGACGTAGTTGTGAATCGTGTGGCGCGAAAGATCCAGCCGCGCCGCCACCTCCTTCTCGCTTCGCCCCGCCAAAAGCTCCGCCAGCGTCTGTGAGAGCCGCGGCGGAAGCTGCTGCCCCGGGTTCCCCGCATCCCGCAGCACGTCGCGCTTCCAGAGCCGGCCCAGTTCCGCATGAAACAGCCGGATCAGCCGGTGCTCCGCCGGCGTGAAGTGCTGATCTCCAAACGCCCGGTGAAGCCCGAGTTGATCGACCGCGTTAATGTGCGGCAGCGAATACTGCGAGAGCACGAACGATGTGCCGCCGTAGACCCGCTTGATCGGGCGCACCGGGATCGACATGTTCCCATCCGCCTCGCCCATCTCACCCGATGCCGGCTCAGGCATCTGCCCCGCCGACAGGCGCCAGGTCTCCGGCGACTCATCATCGCGCTCGGCTTGGATGTCCCAGACCTTGCCGTCATCATCGCAGCCCCAGCCGATGTCGATGACCTTGAGCCGGCCAGGCTTGCGCGTGACCTGCGCGTGCACCTCGGACGAGACGACGATCTCGGCCGAGAAGAGCTTGCGCAGCCGCTGCACCATGTGCGGCCGCCAGATCCGCGGATCCCCGCCGATCTCGCGCACCTCGCCGATGAGCCGAAAAACGTTGCGAACCGCGCGCAGGCGCAGCCGGTGAGAATGAGACATGATCCCACTACTTTACCCGCCCCATCCCCGCGCTCAACTCCGATTCAATGCGCCCATTCCCATAATGCCCGCGCATCGACTGCTCATAAGCGCAGTGATTAACGCCTGTTACGTCTATACGCCCTCTTTGGGCCAATTGCCGCGTATTTGCCCACTACCTACAACGATGCAGATGGATCACGAACCAAACGCCGGTCGACGAGGGCAGACCGGTCGGGCGCCGGGGGTGGCTCCGGAGGTTCAAGGCGTGGCGAAACGGCGGGCGGAAGTTGTCCGATCCCGCCGTTTCGCGCCCTTGATTGTTTCTACTGGGCGTCCAGGTCGAACGTCACGCTCACCGTCGCCCGCACCGCGATCTGCCCGAGCATCATCGTCTGATCGCCGTCGCCGCCGCCCGGGGCCGAAGCGACCTGCTGTGCGTTGTTGAACGAGTTGCCGCCGGCGTAACGGTTCCATCCCCAGTATCCACCGTAGCTCCCGCCCGCATAGCCTTCGGTGATCGTCCGCGGGCGCGCCACCTTGCAATCCAGTTCCCTGGCCAGGTCGCCCGCCTTCTCCTTCGCCGCCTTGATCGCCATTTTTCGCGCCGCATCGCGATGCTTCCGCAGCTCGGTCGTCTTGAACTCAAAACCCATGAGCTGATTGGCGCCGTTCTTCAGGGCTGCGTCCACCAGCTTCTCGAACTGTTTCGTATCCTTCAGCGTGATCGAGTACGTGCGCCGCGCCACGTACCCTTCGATCTGCAGGTGCGTGCTCTGCGCATACCGAATCTCGATATTCATCACGTCATTCTGGATATCCCGGTCCTCGATCTTCAGCTCCTTCACCGCTTTCACGAGCTTCGCGCATGCCTCGTCGCTGGCGGCCTTGGCCTTGTCGAGGTTTTGATTGAAGGTCTCGACCCCCAACCCCACGACCACTTGATCGGGCACGACATATACGACCGCCTCGCCGGTTGAGCTGATCGTTCGAAGGTTTGCCGCGGGCGCCCCCTCCTGGGCCCGTGCGAATGTGCCGAACAGTGAAAGCAACGCAATGCAGGCAATCGAACCGCGCATAAACAGTCTCCTGGTTTGAAAAGTCCGAGAATCAGTGTAGCCGCGTGGCGCACAAACGGGTGTAACAGCCCTGTAAAGCGGCCCAAGCGTCATATCCGCCCCAGCTGCGCTTATGAGCAGGGGTTATCAGGCCGAAAGAACAATATGGCGCCGCTGCGTTCCCGCCCGAGCCGCGCCGGGAGGAGTTTTTCGCATGTTTGAACACCTGGAACCCCGGCAGTTCATGTCGGTCAGCCCATCGGCCGTGAAGCCGGTGCTGCCGGTCAAGACCTCGACGATCCTCACGCAGGCCCCGGCCGCGCCGCGCGTCCGCCGCGCCGCCACCGGACCGGGCGCGTTTGACGTCCGCGGCGGGCTGCTCGGCCGATGGAGCGGCAACCAGTACCAGGTCAGCAACACCTTCGCCGGCCAGATCGCGCTGGAGGTTTTTCAGAACCGCGCCGGCGACACCTTTGCGCTCCTCAAGTTCAATCGTCCCGACGGCCAGACGATCCTGATCCAGTCCCAGTTCACCGTCTACCCCGACGGCCACTTCACCTTCATCTCGCTGACCCCCAACCAGTTCATTCGTTTTGAGGGGACCATCAGCAATCACGATGTCTACCCCAGCAGCTACGCCACGATGAGCGGCACCCTGCAACTCTGGACCCGCCAGGGGACGTACAAGGCGAGTTTCTCGATGATCCTACAATCGGATCAGCGCGAACAGGCGCTGGTCGGGTAGCAAATGCGATCCCAATCGGGAGGGCGCACCGGAATGGGCGGTTGTGGATTGCGGATTGGGGACTGTCAGTTGTTCGTGGTCCGTTGTCCGTTGCAACGCCACCTCCCGTCCATCACCGAAGTGAGCACGCCGGCGCGCAACCCTGAACCCTGAACCCTGAACCCTGAACCCCGAACCCACCCGTCACGCCCAAGCGGCGCATTTGCAGACAATCGCCCCTTCCTGTACTTTACTCCCCGCGTACCGGGCAGTGTTTTCGGGCTGCTGTTGGTCTTGCCGGAGCGTAAGACTGAGCCTGGAAATGGGGTTCTGGAAGAACGGCCCGGACACCAAGGCCGCAGGGCGCGAGATGTTCGCGCGCCGAGTGCACCTCTCGTGTCCGCCTCTGTCGCGCTGGTTTTCTTCCGAAGATCGTCCCCCGCCGTTTTTTCGCCGGTGCGCGCCAGTGTGTGTGCGCGGCTGTGTGCGCCTCCGCCCGCTCGCGCCATCTGTGGCGTGTGGATGGCCGTCCGACTTTTGGGAGTTGCCAACGTGATCTTTGACCGTTTCCTGGGCATGTTCAGCATCGACATGGGCATCGACCTGGGAACCTGCAATACCCTCGTCTGCGTGAAGGGCGAAGGCATCGTCCTGAATGAACCCTCGGTCGTCGCCGTCAAGAAGGGCACTAATCGCGTCCTCCAGAACGGCAACGCCGTCGGATTGGTCGCCAAGGAGATGCTCGGCAAGACCCCCGGCAGCATCACCGCCATCCGGCCGCTCAAGGACGGCGTGATCAGCGATTTCGAAATCACCGAGGCGATGCTCGCCTACTTCATCCGCCGGGTCCATGGCCGCAAGCATTTCATCGGCCCGCGCGTCGTCATCGCAATCCCCTCGGGCATCACCGCCGTCGAAAAGCGCGCCGTCCTTGACAGCGCCGAACGCGCCGGCGCGCGACGGGTCTTCCTGGTCGAGGAACCCATGGCCGCGGCCATCGGCGCGGGCCTTCCCGTCACCGAACCGACCGCCAGCATGATCGTCGATATCGGCGGCGGCACCACCGAGGTCGCGATCATCTCCCTCGCGGACATTTCCGTCTGCCGATCCGAGCGCGTCGCCGGCGATGATTTCGACGAGGCGATCGTCGGCCACATGCGCAAGACCTACAACATGGCCATTGGCGAGCAGATGGCCGAGCGAATCAAGATCGAGATCGGCTCGGCCGCGCCCTGGGGCGATGAGGAACCGAGCATGGACGTGCGCGGCCGCGACATGATCAGCGGCCTGCCCCGCAAGACGCTGGTCACCGCCGAGGAAATCCGCGAGGCGCTCCAGGAACCGGTCACGCAGATCGTGCAGGCCGTCACGCAGACGCTCGAGCAGGCCGCCCCGGAACTCGCGGCCGACCTGGTCGACAACGGCATTACCATGGCGGGGGGCTCGAGCCTCCTGCGCGGCCTGACCACCGTCATCTCCAACGCCACCGGCCTGGACGTAAAGCTCGCCGAAGACCCCCTGACCTGCGTCGCCCGCGGAACCAGCGTCTACCTGGAAAACCTCGAGCTATGGAAAGACACGATGGAGAGCGACGCCGACGACATGTAAAGCGCCCGGAACCGAGAGGTTTCGTCCAGCAGGGCGAGCCCCGGGTGGCTATTGTGGATTGTCCGTTTGTCCGTTGTCCGTTGAGCGTCAACTCCCGTGCGTCACTGAAGTGAGCACGCCGGCGCAAATCCTGAACCCTGAACCCTAATACCCGATACCCGACACCCGACACCCACCCACTTCCCCCGAGACAAGGATGTCCCAAATCCGTTTCAACCAGGCATTCATCGGCTTGCTCGCCGCCGGCGCGATCAGTTCCCTGGTCATTCCTCCCTCCATCACCGGGCGAGCCCAGGGCAAGGCCGATGTCCTGCTCTATCCCGTCGTCAAGCCGGTCCGCGCGATCGCGGATTCCCTTAATTCCAAGTACGCCGATCGCCCGCTTCCCCCCGGCGAAACCCGCCAGCGCAACGATTCCGAGATCGCCGCCGAGAACACGCTGCTCCGCCAGCAGATCACCTTTCTCAACACCCAGCTTGAAGACCTGCGGCTGGTCGAGGCCGAGCGAAAGCGCGTCGGCAAGCTGCTCGACTACTTCAAGCCCGTCGGCGTCATCGGCGGCGATGCCGGGCCGGGCCGCGAATCGCTCAGCATCCTGCCCGCCTCCGGCATCGATACGTCGCCGGGCACGCCGGTCATGTGTTCCGATGGCCTGGTCGGCCGGATCGTCGAGGGGGGCCGCGTCCGCCTGATCACCGATGGCGGCTTCACGATGACCGGGCAGTTCGGGCGCTGGGAGAACGGCAACTGGAACACGCTGGCGATCCCCAACCCTTCGGTCAAGGGCGCCGGCGCCGGGCAGATGCGGGTGGAGAACCTCACGGTCGAGCAGGCCCAGCCGCTCAAGCCGGGCGACTGGGTCGTCATCAGCGATGCCGATTTCCCCCGCATTCTCCAGGGCGGACAGATCGGGCAGGTGGACTCGATCGCCCCGATGCGCTCCAAGCCCAAGTTCGCCGAGATCATCGTCAAGCCGCGGACGGACCTGCGAAAACTGCGCGAAGTGCTGGTGCTGCGAAAATGAGATGGATTTCCTATTTCATCCTCGCCTACCTTGCCCTGGGGGTGCAGATTGCGCTGCGTGGTTTTTTTGACATCAGGTACGCCGTGCCGAACCTGGTCCTGCTGGTCGTGATCTTCCTGGCCGTCAACGGCGGACGGGAGGCGGTGCTGCTGGGCAGTTTCCTGCTGGGGCTGATGCAGGATTTGCTGACGCTCCACCCGATGGGCACCTGGGCCGTCACCTACTCGCTGGTGGCGATGTTCGTCCTCTCCACGCAGGAAATCGTCTACCGCGAGCATCCGCTGACACATTTTTCGCTCGCGCTGACGGGCGGAATATTGTGCGGTGTGGTATTGACGATCCATGGCTGGGTTTACCCGCTGCTGCACGGCAAGAGCGGCGTGCATACCGGCTCGGTCGGCTATTTCACCAGCGCCATCTACACGGCGCTGCTCGCGCCGATCGTGCTTGGCATCCTCCAGCGCATGCGGCGAGCGTTTGCCTTCCGGCGCAGGCCGTAGCACAGGCTTCCAGCCTGTGTGAATTGAAGAAACAGGCAGGATGCCTGTTCCACACAACAGCCCGTATCGCCCGCGACCAGTCACGTAGCCATGTTCGAACGACGACTCAAAATCCTCCTCGGTCTGCTGGCGGGCTTCACGCTGCTGCTGCTCCTGCGTGCCGGGTGGCTCCAGGTCGTCCAGGGCGCCCAGTGGCAGAAGCGCGCGGCCGAGAGCGCCCGCCGCACGGCTTACCTGGAATCGTTCCGCGGGGCGATCCGGGATTTTCAGGGGCGCATCATCGCCGAGGACGCCCCCTGCATCGATGCCGCGCTGGATTACCGCGCGATCGACATCGACGCGAAGGAGAGCCAGGAGTGGCTGCGCATCCACGCGAGAAACCGCCTGACCGCCCGCGGCCTGCTCAAGGGGGACAAGGATGTCCGCACGCGCATGGTGGATGCCGAGGTCGCGCAGATCAAGCAGGACATCCAGTTCCTCTGGGCGACCTTCGCGAAGGTCTCGGGCAAGACGCCCGATGAGATCGAGCAGGTCCGCCAGTCGATCCTCCGCCGGGTGCAGATGCGATTGCGCTTCGTCTGGTACAAGCGCTACGAGGAGGCCCGCGACAAGCATGACAGCGAGCATAAAGAGCCGCCCTCGGGCTGGTATCGCTGGTTGATGGATGACTCGGCCGAGGGCCCGCAGATCGAGAGCTTCAAGCTGACCGTGTCGGAGCAGACCGAGACGCACGCGGTTCTCCACAACATCGATAACGAGGCTTACCTCAAGCTCGACAAGCTTCGCGAGCGCTGCCCGGGACTGGAACTGAAGAAGGGCACGCGGCGCAATTACCCCTACGGCGACATCGCCTGCCATGTGATCGGCAACCTCACGCCGGTCTCGCGCGAGGACCTGGAGGCGCAGGCCCAGGCGCAGATGAGCCTCGACGATCCCCGCCGCTACACCTACAACGACACGATCGGCCGCACCGGCGTGGAGCGCATGGCCGAGCGGATCCTCCGCGGCTCGCGCGGCTACGTGATCCGCCAGACCGGCGGCGACGCGGTGATTGAATCCGTCGCGGCGGTGCCCGGGCAGGATGTGCGCCTGACGATCGACATGGATCTTCAGAAGCAGATCCAGGCCGCCTTCATGCGCTACGAGGAGACCGGTGACAAGAACAACCCCGGCGCGGACCTGCGGGTTGCGCAGATGCGCTTTCACGAGATGCACGGGGCGGCGGTGGTGATCGACGTCCCGACCGGGCAGGTCCGCGCGATGGTTTCCTATCCGACGTTTGACCTCAACCAGCTCGATACGCTCTACGCGCAGCTTGCCCGCGATGCCATCAATCAGCCGCTCATGAACCGCGCCACCCAGCAGACGCTGGAACCCGGCTCGACCGTCAAGCCGCTGGTGGGCTTGTCGGCGATCACCGCGGGCCTGATGCGGATCGATGAGACGATCGAGTGCTCGGGATTCTTCAAATGGCGGGGCGGCGTGCTCAAGCAGGGGCGCTGCTGGACGATGTCGAAGTTCAACATCGCCCATCATGCGATACCGAACGCCGCGCCCCACCCGACCGGCTTTCTCACCTTCGTCGATGCGCTGGAGCGCTCCTGCAACGTTTTCTTCGAGACGCTCGCCGATCGCCTGGGAACCGAGGGGCTGCGGCACTGGATGATGGAGTTCGGGCTGGGAAGGCTCACCGAAGTGGGCATTGCGGAAAACAAGGGACGCGTGCCGGGCGATACCGGGGCGAACCCCGGGCCGGCGGCGACCTGGTTCGCCGGGATCGGGCAGTCGGATGTGCTCGCCACGCCGATCCAGATGGCCAACGTCGCCGCGACCATCGCCCGGCGGGGGGTATGGATCCGGCCGCACTTGAACGTCGCCGAAACCCCGGATGTGCAGCGCCATGACCTTCACCTGAACCCCGCGGCCATCGACGCCGCCCACGTGGGGATGATCAACGTGGTCAACGGCGCGGCCGGAACGGGGACGATCCTGCATCGGCCGGACATGGTGGTGGCGGCCAAGACCGGCACGGCGCAGGCGCATGAGTTCAGCGTCGTGCTGCGGGATGAGCAGGGGCAGCGGATCCGCGACGAGAACGGGCGGGTGAAGCGGGAGCAATTCAAGCCCAGCTCGCCCGATGCGCCCAATCCGAAGATGCCCTGGTACCGGGGCGCGGGGACCAGCGGTACCGAGCTGGGCCATGCCTGGTTCATCGGATTCGCGCCGGCCCGGGACCCGAAGATCGCATTTGCGGTCATGGTCGAGTACGGTGGCAGCGGCGGCAAGGATGCCGGACCCATCGCCCAGGCGATCCTTGATGCCTGCGTTCAACACGGCTACCTTTCCGTAACCAAATGACACCGGCCTCTGATATCAGCCATCATGATGATGCCTCACTGCCTCCCCAGCCGCCGTCGGCGCCGCGCGACCTGACCCGCGCCGCCCGCCGCGGGTCTTGGACCGAGCGCCATGTTCGGGTCTGGTGGATCCTGGGTGTCACGATGGTCATCATTGCCTCCTACTATGCGATTTCGCGAATCTACGTCTGGAGCGAAGAGCGGCGGCTGATCGAGCATGGCGCCAAGGTCGAGGCGCAGGTCATGGGGTGGGAAAAGGGGAGCAACGCGCCCAAGAACCAGGTGGTGCCCGCCAATACCGGCGTGGACCTCGAATACACGTACAAGGGCCAGTCGTTCCGCACGCACGGCTGGATGGCCGGGCGCAAGCAGCACCTGACCACCGGCAAGTTCGTTTCGATCTTCATCGACCCGGAGCATCCGGAGCGGTGGACCGGGCGGAGCGAGCCGAGCTCCTTCTGGCAGGAGCTGCTCTCGACGATGCTGTTGGTTCCGTTCATCATCCTGTTTTTCGCGATGGCGCTCTGGCGGCGGCGCGAGGTGCTGCGGGTGTACCGGTACGGCGAACCGATGGCCGCGGAAGTGGTCGGCATCGGGCACTCGGCCGCCGCGCCGTTCTCGCGGCTGTTGCGCTGCGCGGTGCAGATCGGCGAGGAGTCGCGCATCCTTAAGATCCTGCTGCCCAACCGCAAATCGCCCGGGGTGGGGCAGTCGCTCTGGCTCATCGCGCCGCCCGATCGCCCGCAGCAGGCGGTGCCGGCGATCCTCTTCGAGTGATGCGAAAGTTCTGGCAACAACTCGCGATCGCCACGAACTGGCCCATTCTCGTGGCCGTGCTGGTGCTGTCGCTTGCGGGGATCATCACGATCTGGGGCTTCGAGGCCGCGGAAGGGAAGAAGCAGCTCATTTTCTTTTTCATCGCGATCGGCTGCATGATCGCGTTTCAGGCGATCAACTACCTGCACCTGGGTCGGTATGCCTGGGGCTTCTATATCCTCAGCGCACTGCTGATCCTGTACACCGTCGTGGGCGTCCCGCTGCACCTGCCGGGCGTGAAGGAGATCAACGGGGCCTGCAACTGGATCAGCTTCGGCAAGTTCAGCCTCCAGCCGGCGGAGCTGATGAAGGTCGCGTTCTGCATGGTGCTGGCGCGCTACCTGCGATTCCGATCCAATTACCGCACGCTCAACGGGCTGCTGGCGCCGTTCGCGCTGATGTTCGGGCCGGTGATCCTGATCCTCAAGCAGCCGGACCTGGGGACCGCGCTGACGTTCATCCCGATCCTGTTCATCATGCTGTTCGTGGCCGGCGCGCGGATGGTACACCTGCTGGCGATCACGGGGATCGGGATCTGCTTTCTGCCGCTCATGTGGTTCAGCGGCGCCTGCCGGGTGGATGGCTGCACGATCTGCCCGCACCTGCCGGGGCTCAAGCGCCTGCCGCAGCTTGTGAAGCACTACCAGCGCGAGCGGGTGTACGCGATGTTTTCGGATGATCCGCAGATGCTGCAGCGCACCGGGTACCAGCAGAACCACGCCGAGATCGCGCTGGGCTCGGGCGGCTTCACCGGGAAGGGGATCGGCAACATCCCGGTGGGGCGCTACGTCCCCGAGGCGCACAACGACATGATCTTCGCGCTGGTGGGGGAGCAGTTTGGATTCTGGGGCGTGGCGATCATCCTGGGGGCGTACATCGCGCTGTTTACCGCGGGAATCGAGGTGGCGGCCGGCACCCGCGAGCCCTTTGGAAGGCTGGTGGCGGTGGGCGTGGTGACCGGCCTGGCGGGGCAGGCGTTTCTCAACATCATGGTGGCGATGCGGATGTTCCCGGTGACCGGCGTGACGCTGCCATTCGTGAGCGCCGGCGGGAGCAGCCTGGTCGCGAGTTTCATGGCCGCGGGATTGCTGCTGAATATCGGGCAGAATCGGCCGATCGTGATGGCGAATGATTCGTTTGAGTTTGACTGAGCGCGGATGGATTTGAATCGTCGGCAAATGAAGGCCGAAGTGGGTTCGTTTTGCGCCGGCGCGCGGCGTGAACTGGAAAGGTTGCAGTTCATTGGCACTTTCTGCGGCGGCGATGGCGCGCTTTGGCGCGCGCGGATTTGGGACGTGGGAAGCAGCGTGGACTTGGCGGGCTGGGTAAGCGCGTTTTGAAGAAAGGGGGAATTTTGGGGAAGTCCGCGAATGGCCCTGGGTGGCGATCGATGGGCAGCGGTCGCTAGCGGGAGAGGGAGTGTGGTTGTGCGCGCGCATGGGGCCTCCATATAGAGGGGTGAGATTGCGCCGCGGGCGCGCCGTTTGCGCACCGGGGGCGGGAAAGCGGCGTTATCTCGCTTGAATCGCAGAAGAAAATTTTATTTTGACGACTCGGGGGGTTGCGCGCGCGGTGTCGCGGGTCAGTGCAGAGTTCGGACGTATGCCCGAGCGCCGGGGTAGTGCTGGAGGAGTTCATCCAGCTTGGGCCTGGGCAGGATGGTCGCGGGCTTGGAGAGCGGATCGGACCAGAGCCCGCGCGGCGCGATGACCGTGGCCATGCCGCGGGTGGTCAGGCCGATGCCGGTCTTGGGATCGACGACGTGGGAATAATGCTTGCCGTCGATCTCGATGAACTGCTGGGTATCGCCGGAGGTGGAGACGGCGCAGTTATGGACGGTGACGGTTTGCGGCATGTCCGGGCCGGCATCGACGAGCTCGATCTCCCAGCCTTGTTTGCCAGGGGGGGCGTCGGAAACCACGATGTCGCCGCCGGCCTCGAAGAGCGCGGAGGTGATCCCCTTTTCGCGCAGGGTCTGGATGGCGCAATCGCCGGCGTAGCCCTTGGCGATGCCGCCGAGGTCGAGCTTCATGCCGGGCAGCGCGAGTCGGGCGGTGCGGGCGGCCGGGTCGATGGTCAGCTTTTGCCAGCCGACCAACTTCAGGGCGGCATCAATGTCTTCCCTGGCGGGAAGCTTCTGTTCCTTTCGCGCCTTGCGCCAGAGTTGGACGGCCGGGCCGACGGTGATGTCGAAGGCGCCATCGGAGCGCTTTGCCAACTGCTGGGCTTCGGACAGGAGGATGAACAGATCCTCGCCCAGCGGCACGGGCCGCGTGGCGGCGGTGGCGCATAAGCGCATGAGCTCGCTGTCTTTGCGGTAGTCGCTGGCGGCGTCTTCGACCTTGCCGATGCGGTCGAAGGCGGCCCGGCAGGCATTGACGGCCGCGCTTTCGTCGCTAGCGTAGACGACCAGCCGGGTCCGCATGCCCATGTAGATTTTCGAGTACTCAAACCGGGTGAGCGAAGGTTGCGTATTGACCGAACGGTCGGCGGGCGGACCGGCATCGCGGCAGCCTGCAAAGCAGCAGGCGGCGGCCGTGAGAAGGACAACGAAGCATCGTCTGGCGAGTAAAACCATCTGGATCGAAGAAAGGACCCGAATCGTATATGTCCAAGCTACTAAAATTATCATCTTTGGCAGCATTTGTTGCCTCCCTGGGGTTGTCCGTGGCCATCGCGGAGGACAAACCGAAGGTCGAATCGGACACCATCCAGGGGACGAGCGTCAAGTTTGACCTGGTGCGCCTGCCGGCCGGGAAGATAACGATTAACGGCAAGGAACACGAGATCAAGTCGATCTGCATCGGGAAGACGGAGGTGACGTGGGACGAGTACGATGTGTACTGGCAGCGGCTGGATTTGACGGCGCAGGAGGTGCAGAAGGGGTTTGACGCGGAGAACCGCCCGAGCAAGCCGTACGCGCCGCCGGATCGCGGATTTGGGCATAACGGTTTCCCGGCCGGCAGCATCTGTTTCGCCGAGGCGCAGAAGTACGTGAAGTGGCTGTCGAAGAAGACGGGGCACAACTATCGCCTGCCGACCGAGGCGGAGTGGACGTATGCCTGCCGCGCGGGCGGGGATGGAAAGGTCGCGAAGGCGGAACTGAAAGAGGTGGCGTGGTATTCCGCGAACGGCGAGGAGAAGACGCACACGGTGGCGAAGATGAAGCCGAACAACTGGGGGCTCTTCGACACGCTGGGGAACGTCGCGGAATGGGCGGTGCGCGAAGATGGCGTGGGCGTTGCGTGCGGCGGATCGTTCCAGGACGATGCGGAGGACATCAATTCGGACAACCATGCGGAGTACAACAAGTCATGGCAGCGGGATGATCCGCAGGATCCGAAGGGGAAGAGCTGGCTCTCGAATGGCGCGCACATCGGTATCCGGGTGGTGCGCGAGGATGATAATGGATTGAAGAAATGAAGGATTTTGGCGGGGAATCACGGCGTGCGGCATGGGAGTTGAGGACTTCCGCCGCACGCCGTGTTGTTTGAATCTGGCAAGGAGTGATTATGCGTGGATGGATCGTCTTACTGATGGTGCTCGGTGCGCTGCCGATGGGGACGACGCGGATGGCTCGTGCGGCCGAGGGGAAGTCGCCGCTCAAGTCAGCCACCGATCGAATTCCCAACACGACGGTCGAGTTCACGTTGCTGCAACTGCCGGCCGGGAAAATTACGCTGAAGGACGCTGAGGGAAAGGAGAAAGCGCACGAGATCAAGCCGATCTGGATGGGGCGATGCGAGGTGACGTGGCCGGAATACGATGTGTATTGGATGTGCCTCGATTTTCCGGCTGCCAATCGGAAGGCGCTCCAGGACGAAGCGATCAAGAATAAGAGCCGGCCGAGCCGTCCCTACGCGCCGCCCGATCGAGGCTGGGGACACGACGACTATCCGGCCGGCAGCATGTTTTGCGTCGAGGCCAAGCACTATTGTCAGTGGTTGAGCGCCGCTACCGGCAAGAAATATCGGCTGCCGACAGAAGCGGAATGGGAATACGCATGCCGCGCGGGCGCTGCTGCGCCATTGAAGCCTGATAAGGCGACTTTGAGGAAAGTGGCGTGGTTTGAGCTGAATAGCGATGGGCAGGCACACGCTGCGGCCGAGAAGGAGCCAAATGCGTGGGGTTTCCACGACATGCTGGGAAACCTCGCCGAATGGGTGATTCGGGATGACGGGAGCGAGTTTGTGGCGGGAGGTTCCTGGAAGGGGGAACCTGAAAACACTCATTCCGGCGCGCGCGAGGCGTACGACATAAAGATTTGGCAGAAGAAGGACTCTCAGGACCCCAAGGGCCGCAGTTGGCTGTCAGACGGGGATCATGTGGGGTTCCGGATCGTGCGCGAAGATTGACCCCCTGATCTGAGATCATTGGAGATCACCGATGTTGTGTGTCCAGCATTTTTCCGGTGCGTGGAGCGTCATGATTTGCTGCCTGCTCGCGCCAACCCACGTTTCGCAGGAAGGCGAGCCGGAAAAGCCCCTGCCTTTCGATACGACGACTGAGAAGATCATCCTGCGCGGGAGCAATGTCACCGCTTCATTTAAGTTACTTCGCCTGCCTGCGGGGAAGATAACATTGGGAGCGACGGACGCGAACGAAAAGGAATACGAGATCAAGCCAATCTGGATCGGCCAATACGAGGTCACGTGGGATGAGTATGACATTTTTTGGCAAGCTCTGGATTTGACAACTGATGAACGGAGCAAGGCACGAAAGGAAGGCACGCGCCCACTCACTCCCTACGTGGCCCCCGACCGTGACTGGGGACACGACGGGTTCCCGGCAGGCAGCATGCACTGCCGAATGGCCAAGCTCTACTGTGAATGGCTTTCGAAACAAACGGGCCATAACTACCGCCTTCCAACCGAGGCCGAATGGGAATACGCATGCCGTGCCGGCGCAGGCGCGCCTCTAAAGCCCGTTAAGGAAGAGTTGGAATCGTTTGCCTGGTATGCCTCCAACAGTAAGGCGCAAACGCAGCATGTTGGAAAGAAGAAGCCCAACGCTTGGGGCCTGCATGACATGCTGGGCAATGTGGCCGAATGGGTCATCCAAGCTGACGGACGCGAAGCAATCGCGGGCGGATCGTTTGCAGACCGCGCGGCCGAAGTGCATTCCGGCGCGCGCGCCTACTTCGACAAAAGCTGGCAGCGAAGCGAGCCACAGTTACCCAAGAATACCTCCTGGTTCTGTGATGCCGGGTTCGTGGGCTTTCGAGTCGTACGAGACGACTGAATCACATGCACACGCCACGGTGGTTTTACACGCAAGGAGAAATGATGACCAAGTTGAGAATGAAATGGATCGTGCCGTTCATTGTCGCGGTGCCTTGCGCGATCGGGATCGTCTGCCTGGGGGCTGAGGACAAACCCGGTGCCGCGGGAGGCCTTAAGACCACCACCGACAAGATCACCATCCCCAACAGCGTCGTCGAGTTCACGCTGGTGCAGTTGCCGGCAGGGAAGATCACTCTCAAGGACAAGGAGGGCAAGGATGTCGAGCATGCGATCAAGCCGATCTGGATCGGGCAGTATGAGGTGACGTGGGAGGAGTATGATATTTTCTGGCAGGCGCTGGATCTGCCGGAGAAGGATCGGGCGGGGGTGAAGAGCGATAAGTTTGTCATTCGGGAGCGGCCCAGCGTTCCGTATGAGCCGCCGGACCGGGGATGGGGGCATGATGGCTGGCCGGCGGGGAGCATCTGGGATCGCGAGGCGAAGCGCTATTGCGAATGGCTTTCGGCCAAGACCAAGCACAAGTATCGCCTGCCGACGGAGGCGGAATGGGAATATGCCTGCCGGGCGGGCGGGCCGCCGGTGGCGCCGGCGGAAAATCGGACGCTGAAGGAGGTCGCGTGGTTCGAGGGAAACAGCGATCAGCAGACGCTGCATGTCGGCAAGAAAAAGCCGAACGCCTGGGGGCTCTATGACATGCTGGGAAACGTCGGGGAATGGGTGATCCTGATGGATGGCAAGACCGCGCTGGCCGGGGGATCATTTCAGGACGAGGCGGCGGATGTGCACAGCGGGCGGCGCGAGCCCTTTACGCCAGCTTGGCAGAAGCGCGACCCGCAGGACCCGAAGGGGCGAAGCTGGCTATCGACGGGGCCGCACGCGGGGTTTCGACTGGTGCGGGAGGATTAAATTGTGTCCGTTGTCCGTTGTCCGTTGTCCGCGGCGCTGCAAAGGAGATGCGTGATGAAACCGTGGTATGTTGGTGTGATGGTTGTATGTTGCGCGGTGCTTCCGATGGTGGGTGCGGACGACAAGGCGAAACTCGAGGTGGTGACCGAGACGGTGAAGGTGCCGACGTCGGTTGGGGAATTCCAGATGGTGAAACTGCCGGCGGGGAAAGTGGTGCTCAAGGACAAGGAGGGGAAGGATCGCGAAGTCGAGGTCAAGCCCATCTGGATCGGGCAGCATGAGATGACGTGGGATACGTATGATATTTACTGGCAGCGGCTGGACCTGACGCTGGCGCAGGTGAAGGCGGGCGTCGATGCGGAAAGCCGTCCGAGTAAACCTTACGCGGGGCCGGACCGAGGCTGGGGGCGGCAGGGCTCCCCGGCGATGGGGATTCATTTCGAACAGGCGCAGCGCTATTGCGACTGGCTGAGCAAGATGACCGGGAAGAAGTACCGGCTGCCGACGGAGGCGGAATGGGAATATGCCTGCCGCGCCGGGGGCGCGCCGGTTCAGCCGAGCAAGGCGGAACTCAAGGAGATGGCGTGGTACGCGGTGAACAGCGATGACCAGACCCAGCCGGTGGGGAAGAAGAAGCCCAACGCGTGGGGGCTTTACGACATGCTGGGGAACGTCGGCGAATGGGTGACGCTGCTCGATGGGGGCGAGGCGATCGCGGGCGGGAGCTATCGTGACGAGGCGGTCGATGTGAACAGTGCGCGGCGGGAGAAGTTCGACAAGAGCTGGCAGCGGAACGATGCGCAGTTGCCCAAGGGCAAGAGCTGGTTGTCGGATGGCGCGCACGTTGGTTTTCGAGTGGTGCGGGAGGATTGAAGGATCGGGGGGCTGCGGCGGCGGCGGCGGCGGGCGCGCTGAGGAAGACGCAGCGCAGGCGGATCATTTGGGCGGGGTGGAGGTGCGCGCGGCGCTGCGCTGGAGCGCGCTGGCCGCGCGATCGCCGATTGAGGTGCCGGCACGGGCCGAGCGGATCGTTTCGAGCGCCTTGAGCGCTTCGGGGGAGGCGGCCTGCTCGAACCATTCGACGGCGCGCCAGCCGCGGAGCGTATCGGCATTCTCGCCGGGAGATTCGAGCCGCTTGAGGAGGAGGCCCAGGCGGGTGCGTGTCTCGTTGTCTTCGGCCGAATCGAGCGCGGTGCGCAAGCGCGGCGCTGCGGCCTCGCCGAGCTCGGCGAGTTCATTTTGCGCTTTCTCGCGCTCGCTGAAGCGCTCGGCATCCAGGCGGGCGATGAGAGCAGCGACCCGGCGCTCATCCAGGGCGGGCGCGGCGGAAACCTTTGCGGCGAGGAATGGGACGGCCCGGCCTGGCGCGGCGCATGCTTTTTGCATCGCGCGCCAGGCGAGGGCCGCATCTACACCGCCCATATCCTGCCAGATTTCGTCGAGGGCGCGTTCATCGAGTTTGGCGGCAAGCGCAGGGGGAGGGGCGGAGGCGGCGGCGACGTCCCAGACGATCGCGGTGGTATCCTGGCTCGCGGAGACGACCCGGCGGCTGTCAGGCGAGAAGGCGACCATCGTGAGCCAGCCCTGGTGTCCGCCGGTGAACTTGGCCGCGAGCTTGCCATCGCGCAGATCCCAGAGGCGCAGGGTGGGCTTGTCCGGGCCGCCGCCGGCGGCGAGGTAGCGGCCATCGGGGGAGAGGGCGATGCAGGCGCCGGCGTCGCCATCCCCTTCGAGGCGGGCGCGGAGGCGGGCGGTGGCGACTTCCCAGAGCTCGATCGGCCTGCGAAGGCTCGACACGGCGATCATTGCGCCATCGGCGGACCAGGCGATGGCATGCGCGCCGCCGCCCGGCTCGCCGGCCTGCACGTCGAGGCGGGATTTCTCTTCGCCGGTGGCGGTGTCGAAAATGAGGATGAACTTTTTATCCGGATCGCCGCTGCCGGAGGCGATGAATCGGCCATCGGGTGAGAAGGCGAGGGGAATCGGGGCATACTGGCGCGGGTTGAGCGTGAATCGGGATCGTTCCTGGTTCTTCGAGAGCTCGATGATGCGGACGATGTCGTGACGCTGGGCGACGGCCGCGAGATGTCCATCGGCGCTGAGGACGATGTTGTGCATCGGGAGCAGGCGATCGTTGAAATCAAGGAGGGGTTTGAGGGGGGCGGCGCTGAGGAGGGTCAGGGATGGCTGCTCGCTACAGATGGCGAGGCGCGCGCCGCGGGCGTCGGCAGCCACGTGCGGGCCCATGAGGGCCCGGTCATTGATCAGTTGCAGGCGTTTGCCGGTGGCGGCGTCCCAGCAGATGACCATGCCATCTTCGGCGGAGGTGACGAGCTTTTCACCGCCGTCGACGAAGGCGATGGAGCTGATGGCATCGGCGTGCGCGAGATCGGTGCGGGCGGCCTTGCCGGTGGTGAAATCCCAGAGGCGGATCAGCTTGTCGGTTGAGCCGGTGACCAGCGTGTGGCCATCGGACGAGACGGCGAGACTGAGCGCCCAGGCATGCTGGCGCAGCGCGATGGGGAACTCTTCAACGGGCTTTGCGGTTCGGGTGTCGTGGATGCGGAGGTTGCCGTCCTCGCCGGCCCAGGCGAGCCAGTCGCCATTTTTCATGAAGGCCAGGCGCATGGCGGCGCGCTGGTCCTTCATGGGCAGCGCGTGGAGGCACTTGCCCTCCTTGATGTCCCAGATGCGGAGGAGGCGTTCCCTGCCGGAGCTGGAGGCGGCGAATCGGCCATCGGGGCTGATGGCGGCGGCGGTGAGCCAGCCGGCGTGGCCGGTCATGACCTTGTGAAGCGAGTTCTTATCGAGGTCCCAGATGGAGATGCTGTTGTCGGCTCCGCCGGTGATCGCCCATTTCAGGTCGCGGGAGAAGGCGGCGGGCTTGAGGGGGTCCTTTTCGGTGGCGAGCTGGATGCGCTCGGTGAGATCGGCGGCGTCGAGGATCGTGACGCGCGTCCCGGCCACGACGCCCAGGCGCTTGCCATCGGATGAGAATTGCAGCTCGATCGGATCGCGGAGCATCGTGCGGCGGATTTCCCTGCCGGTTTGGGCTTCCCAGAGAATGACGGTTCCCTTGCTGTCGGAGGAGGCGACGGTGGCGGCATCGGGGGAGAACGCGCAGGCGAGCACGATGTCGGGGTGCTTGATGCGGGCCACCTCGCGGCCGGTTGCGTCCCAGGATCTGGCGGTGCGGTCCCAGCTTCCCGATGCGATCCACTTTCCATCATTGGAGATGGCGACGGCCCGCACGGCATTGTTGTGGCGGAACTGAGTGCTTCCCAGGCGTGCGATGGCGCCGGCGGGGAGTTCCTGGGCCTCGCAAGCGGCCGCGAGCGCCGCGATCGCGAGGATTGCCAGCATTGCGGGAACAAGCACCATCCAGCGATACATGAAGCCGTCTCCTTGCCCTTGATGTAGAGCAAAGGGGCGGAGCTATTATCGCGGTTCAGGCGAATTGCCGCGCGGGGGGGCGCTTACACTTTCACGCGGCGCGGCCACTGGGCGTTGGCTTCCCAGTAAGTCTTCTTCAGCTTGATTTCCGGGTCATCGGCGGTGGGTTGAACGCGGCCTTTTTCATCGATGGCGCGGCTGACCAGCGTATGCTCGCCCTCCTTGACGTCCTTCCAGTCGTAGGACCAGAAGCGCCAGGTGTGCGGGTCTTTGCGCTGCTCGACTTTTGCGGGCGTCCAGGGGCCGCCGTCGATCGAGACTTCAACCGACTTGATCGGCGCATGCCCCCAGGCGGCGCCGGTGATGCGAATGCCATCCTTTTGCTTGACGACGCGGGCGACGACGGATTTGACGTTCATCGGCCCGACCATGGTCTCCTTCCAGATCGTCTTGCCGTTCACTTCCTCGCCGCGGAGGGTGACGTAATCCTTGGCGATGAAGCGCGTGCGCAGGGCGCGATCGCGCACTTCGATCCGGTCTAGCCATTTCACCCACGCCACGCCGAACCACCCGGGGACGACCAGGCGCATTGGGAAACCGTGGCCGGCCGTGAGCGGCTTGTCGTTCATTTCATAACAGAGCAGGATATCGTCGCGCATGGCCATCGGGATCGAGAGGGTGCGGGCGAAGTTCTGCTCATAATCCTGGCCGCGGATCTTTTCCTTTCCCTTGTCGGTTCCCCAGAAGGCGATCTCGATCGCATCGGGGCTGATGCCGGCCTCCTTGAGAATCGCGGCGAGCGGTGTCCCGCTCCATTTGACGTTGGCGATCGCGCCGCGGAAGCCGGGGGATGAGCCGTTGCCGCCGCATTCGAGCGTGGCGATGACATCCTGGCGCGGGCGCTTTTGAATATCGTCCAGGGAGAGCGTGAGCGGTATCTCGACCAGGCCGCCGATGGCGAGTTTCCAGCCGGCCGCGTCGATCTTCGCCTCGCCGTAATGGCTGACGTGGTAGACGCTGGGCGTGGGGGTCATCCAATCGGTCGGCTTGAGCTCGTCCCAGTTGAGCATCGCCCGCTTGGGATCAAACGGCTGGGGTTCGAGGAAGGGGATGACCTCTCCCTCGGCATCATCGGCCGCCAGCGCATCGGGGACGCGCCCCAGCGCCGCGACCACGGCGGCCACGCCGATGCCGCGCATGATGGTTCGCCGGCTTGTCATCATCGTTGGATGGATTGCGCTGCGCATGCTCGATCGCTCCTTTTCCCGCGGGGGGGGTTGGCGGCTGCGTGCTTACTCCTGGGACCAGAAATCGATCACCATCACATCGGCGAGCACCGGCCCGAGGAGCTTGCCGAACTCCTTGTGGGCGGGATGGGGCAGGTAGGCATCGCGATCCTTCTCGGTGACGAAGGAGAGGACAAAGCAATGCGTGAAGCCCTTGTCATGCTTCTCGGGGCTGATGTTGGTGCCCCAGGCGAGGGTCGCGATGCTGGGGATTTTCGTCTTGAGGTCCGCGAACGCCTTCTCGACGGCCTTGATCTGATCGGCCGTGGCATCGGGCTTGAATTTGAGGGAGACGACGTGATACAGGCGCTTGCCGTCTTTCGGCGCATCGGCGGCCTGGGCGTGGGACGCTGCGAGGAAGATGAGAGCGAGGAGGAGGGCGAGGGGTTTCATCGATTTCATGCCCGCCAAGGATACGACCGCGCGGGCGTCGAGTGCAAGCGACGGGACGGGGGAATGAAAAAACGCCCGCCGCGGGTTGAACCGCGGCGGGCGTCGCCAGAAAGTGGGAAGGGAGCGTCGTGCCAGATGATCAACCCGCTGTCACACAGGACACTCAAGTTGATTGCGTCCATCTGACTCCCCTGATGTACGATTCGATTCCGGCGCGTGCAAATCATTTTCCGTATCACGGGCGTCCCGCCCGTGCGCACGGGCGAGACGCCCGTGATACGGCAGCGATTGCAATTTAATCCGCCAGGCCTCAACCTACATCACGTCCCGACAGCAACCGTCCGATTATCGGAACAGGAGACCCCCCCAATGCGCCTGATTCTTCCCTTGATCGTTCTCATTCCGACCATCGCCTTCGCGCAGGCCCGGCCCAGGGACAACCCACCGGCCGAGCCGGAGTCCAGGTTCAGCATCACCATTTATTCGACCGCCGATGTCGCCACCTTTGATCCCAGGGAGCTGGCCGAGCAGCGCAAGATGGACCCGGACTACAAGATCCCCGGCTACGGCGTCATTCGTGAAACACGAAGGATCCCGCTGATCGCCGGCGAGAACCTGCTGAAGTTCACCAACGTCGCGGCCGGGATCGATCCGACCACCGTCTCCTTCAAATCGCTCACCGCGCCGGAATCGACGGCCGTGCTCGAACAGAATTTCGAGTATGACCTGGTCAACCCAGACAAGCTGCTCGAAAAATACCTGGGCAAGAACATCATCATCAACCGCAAGCAGGAGACCCGCCCGGGCGAGCGCAATTTCCCGGAGACGATTGAGGCCAAATTGCTGGCCTTCACACATGACCAGCTTGTGCTGGAGACCAACAACAAGCAGCTTCCGGTGCAGGTGATTCCGCGCAACCAGGACATCACCGAGCTTAAGCTTTTCGACCTCAAGACCGGGCTGATCACCCGGCCGACGTTGGTCTGGAAGATCGCGGCCGAGCGCGCGGGGGAGCATGATGTGCTGGTTTCCTATCAGACCGACAACATCACCTGGCGGGCGGATTACAGCGTGGTCGTCAACGCGAAGGATACGGCGGCCGATCTTTCATCCTGGGTGACGCTGGTGAATGAATCGGGGGCTTCGTATCCCAATGCGCGGCTTAAGCTGGTTTCGGGAGACGTGCAGCGCCTGGTGCCCGAGCGGCAGGTTTTCGCCGGCGGGCGCGGCGGCGGGGGGGGCGGTTTGTTCGGCGGCGATACCGGCTTCAAGGAAAAATCGCTTTTCGAATATCACCTCTACACGCTTGGCCGGCCGGCCTCGATTTCCAACAACTCGACCAAGCAGATCGAGCTTTTCCCCGTGAAGGCCAATGTGCCGGTTTCCAAAACCTACGTTTACTACGGACTGTCCACCGGTTCGCGCGGTTTCCTCGCCCAGCCGGTGACCGACCGCGACGTGCGCGATCAATCGAACAAGAAGGTGGATGTCTATTTGCAACTAAAGAATACCGAGAAGAACGGACTGGGCATTCCGCTGCCGGCCGGGCGGGTGCGGGTTTACAAGCGCGATGAGGCGGATGTGCAGGCCGGCGATGAGGCGGGCGCGCTGGAGTTCATCGGCGAGGACAAGATCGATCACACGCCCAAGGATGAAACCGTGCTGGTGCGGGTTGGCTCATCGTTCGATATTGTCGGCCAGCACAAGCAGACCGACTTCACCGAGGATGCGCACACGATCACCGAAAGTTTCGAGATCAAGCTCCGCAACCACAAGAAGGAGGCGGCGGCCGTGATCATCAAGGAAAACCTCTACCGCTGGAGCCAGTGGGAGATCGTCGAATCGAGCGAGAAGTTCACCAAGCAGGATTCGCGGACGATCCATTTCAATGTGGATGTCGCGCCGGATCAGGAGAAGAAGGTGACTTATAAGGTGAAGTATACCTGGTGAGCGCGCGGCCGCTTTGAACTTTCCGCCGCATTGGTCGTCCATGAAGAAATGAAAATGCGCCACCGTATCACGGGCGTCCCGCCCGCGCGAAACGCTTGTATCGAAGGCGTTCCGCCCGTGCCTGAGACGTTCATCCGACGTGAGCTATCGGCTTTTGGCCTTCATCGCCATCCGCACGGGCGGGACGCCCGTGATACGGCGCGATGGTTGGCGCTGCTGATCATTGCCGCGGGCGCTCTGTTCTCAGCGACTTCCGCGCATGCCCGGGATCTTGCCAGCATGCCCTGGAAGGAGTTTGCCGAGCGCTCCACATTTATCTTTGCCGGCCAGCTGCTCAAGGCGGAGATTCTCGATTTCAAGGCGACGCGGGATTCGGCCGTGCGCTACACCTACAAGGTCACGCAGACGTTCAAGGGCCACGCGACGAACCTGGTGACGTTCGAAGCGCCCCTGGAGGAGAACATCAACAAGGAAGTCGGCCGCGCTGCCATCGTCGCCCTGCGCAAGGTGGATGAGAAATGGGTGCTTTCGGTCGATGAGCGAAGCTGCTGGAAGATGGAGAACCGGATGAAGAAGGGTTTCGGCGGGGTGCCGGTGTACGATGTCCCCACCGCGCTGATCACGGCGCTGCCGGAAGTGTTTCGCGAAGAAGTTGAAGTGCTCGTGCCGAACGGCCAGGATTTTCGGGCGGAGGTTGTGAAGGTGTTTCCGGCGGGGAGGATTGAGCGCGAGTTGGCGAAGGCGCTGCCGTAGGTTCTTCGACCCGGCACGATCGCGGGAGCTATAAATGCGTTGGATGCGGCGACTGGCTTGGGTTTTGAAAAGTGTGCTGCTGGTTACCTCTATTGTGGTGTGCGTGCTGTGGATGAGAAGTTACTGGCGTGCGGATTGGATCAGATACATTGAAGTGTCCGGGGCGGGCGAGCTCATAACGCGAAAGATTTCGGGAGCGGGCAGCATGAGCGGGTGCGTGGTTGTTGGCGTCTCCCGCGCGTTCATGACGGGGGTCGGCGCCGGCGACGATCTGCGGGAGGAGTTCGGGCTCACCGGCTTGTCGCCCGGGTGGAACGCGCGGTCGAGGCCGCTCGATTCCTCAGGTTTGAGATACTATGACGATGACTCGGGTTGGGGACCGGTGCGGTGGAAAAGGGAAATCAGCGAAGTGTTAACACACAATTCTGGCCGCTCGCGAGAGGATATGCAGTACGTGCGAGTGAGCGATTGGTCGCTCGCCACGGTTTTTGGCGCGTGGCCGATTACGTCGTCGATGCTTTCGGCCCGGCACACGATTCAACGTCGTCGGCGCGCGCGGGCCGGCCTATGTCTTGCGTGCGGCTATGATCTTCGGGCGACGCCGGATGGAACGGGCGGGTTGGTTACACGATGTCCGGAATGCGGGCGGGAAGCATAAACGCTGGCATGGATACGGACAATCGAAAGCTTCTGTCGCTTCTGTTCTCCGTCACGCATGTTGCCGCACCCCACTTTCTTTGCTGCTTTAATCCTTGGCTTCTTGGCGTTCGCCAATCTCCTCGATGCGTCAGGGAGAACTCTTCACGGGCGGGCCGCCCGTGCCACCTCATTTAGTCAACCGCCGATACTTAATCCGATGCGGCGTCTCCGCATCCACCCCAAGGCGCTTCTTGCGATTGGCCTCGTACTCCTGGTAATTGCCTTCGAAGAAGACCACCTGGCTATCCCCTTCAAACGCCAGAATATGCGTTGCGATTCGATCCAAAAACCATCGGTCGTGGCTGATGATCACCGCGCAGCCGGCGAAGTTCTCCAGGCCCTCTTCCAGGGCGCGGATGGTGTTGATATCGAGGTCGTTGGTGGGTTCATCGAGTAGCAGCACGTTGGCGCCCATGCGAAGCATCCGCGCCAGATGCACGCGGTTGCGCTCGCCGCCCGATAGCACGCCGACCTTCTTCTGCTGATCGGTGCCGGTGAACGTGAATCGGGAGGCGTAGGCGCGGGCGTTGACCATTGGGCCTTGGCCGCCGATTTTGAAGGCTTCCTCGCCATCCCCCATGGCCTGCCAGACGGCCCAGTCATCGTTGAGGCTGTCGCGCGATTGCTCGACATAGGCCAGCTTGACCGCCTCGGCGATTTTGATCTCGCCGGAGTCGGGTTTTTCGGTTCCGGTGATGATGCGGAAGAGCGTGGTTTTGCCAGCGCCGTTCGGGCCGATGATGCCGACGATGCCGTTGGGTGGGAGGGAGAAATTCAGGTTCTCGAAGAGGACGGTTTCGCCGAAGGCCTTGGAGAGGTTGACGGCCTCGATCACCGTCCGGCCAAGGCGCGGCCCGGGCGGGATGAAGATTTCGATCTCCTTCTCCTTCTCGCGCTGATCCTGGGCGACCATGCGGTCGTAGGCGGCCAGGCGGGCCTTGGATTTGGCGACGCGGGCGGTGGGGCTTTTGCGCACCCACTCCAGCTCATGGGCGAGGGTCTTCTGGCGGGCGGAGGCGATTTTCTCTTCCACTTCCAGGCGCTTCTTTTTCTGTTCGAGCCAGCTCGTGTAGTTGCCCTTGTATGGAATGCCCTGGCCGCGATCGAGCTCGAGAATCCAGCCGGCCACGTTGTCGAGGAAGTAGCGGTCGTGGGTGACGGCGATGATCGTGCCTTCATACTTCTGGAGATGATGCTCCAGCCAGGCCACCGATTCGGCATCGAGATGGTTGGTGGGCTCGTCGAGGATGAGGATGTCCGGCTTTTGAAGGAGCAGGCGGCAGAGGGCGACCCGGCGCTTCTCGCCGCCGGAAAGCGGGCCGATCTTGGCATCTTCCGGCGGGCAGCGCAGGGCATCCATCGCCTGGCTGAGCTGGGAATCGATGTCCCACGCGCCGACGTGATCGAGCTTCTCCTGAATCTTCCCCTGCTTGTCCAGAACCTTGTCCATCTCCTCGGGAGAGAGATCCTCGGCCAGTTTCTCGTTGATGGCGTCGAACTCTTTCAGCAGGTTCATCACCGGCGCGACGCCTTCTTCAACGATCTGCCGGACGGTGGCGTTGGGGTCCAGGCGCGGCTCCTGCGGGAGGAAGCCGACGGTGTAGCCGGGCGAGATTTGCACCTGGCCTTCGAAGTTCTTGTCCTCGCCGGCCAGGATTTTCAGCAGGGATGATTTGCCCGCGCCGTTGAGTCCTAAAACGCCGATCTTGGCGCCGTAGAAGTAGGAGAGGTAGATGTTCTCGAGAATAACTTTCTTCTCGTAGCGCTTGGAGACGCCGATCATCGAATAGATGACCTTGTTGGATTCGGTGCTGCTCATGTGGGGCGGGCACGATACCGCACCGAAAGCGGACGGGGAAGCGCGGTGGGTGAGTGGATGACCTTTCGGGTTGGGCATTTTCACCGTCGAACTGACATCATCTTCCGATCATCTAACGCATCGGTGAAGCATTTTGACCGTGGTGAGTGGAATGCCCCGCGGCGCTGTAATTCACGGATAAAATCCGGATTTCCGGCGAATTTTCTTGTGGGTTGGGCTTCATGAAATAGAGTGAGCGAGAGATCAGAGGGTGGAGTGGAGAGAAGCGCCCATGAGATTCCGTATTTCAGGCTCGCGCGTTGCCCGCGCGGCATTGGTGTCGTTCATTGCCATGCAAGGTCCGTTCGCCTGGGCCGACACGCGCTTTGCCGTCATCGGCGATTACGGCAACGGCGTCGCGGAGACGGCCGTGGCCAACAGGCTCAAAACCTTTCTCCCCCAGTTCATCATCAGCGTCGGCGATAACATCTACACGTCCACCACCGGCACCACCGCGGAATTCAACACCGCGATGGGCACCACCTATGGCTCTTTCATCAAGGGTACCGCCGACCCCTCGGTGCAGACCGCGTCCACGAACAATTTCTATCCGACCATCGGCAACCATGATGTGATTGGCAGCGCCACAACCGCCTATACCAATTACTTCGACCTGACGCACACCAGCGATCCCAATATCTCCGCCAGCTCGGCCAATGAGCGGTATTACGATGTCGTGCGCGGCGACCTGCATTTCTTCATGCTCAGCAGCGACACGCGCGACACGGCCAGCGGCCAGAACGTCGGAACGGCACAGCGGACCTGGTTCGAGGGGCCCAGCGGCAACGCGGGGGTTCTTGCGGCCTCCAGCAGTGTCTGGAATATCGCCGTCATGCACCATCCGGCATACGCCACCACCGACAGCCCCGCCAGCGGCGATGGCAGCAATGCCTACATGCAATGGGGCTTTTCATCCGGCGCGAACAAGATGCCGCTGATCTACAGCGGCCACACCCACAATTACGACCGCACCCTTGTCAACGGACAGCAGTATGTCATCGATGGAGCCGCCGGCCGGCCGCTTGATCCATTCCTGGGCAGCCCGGGTACCTTCAATGGCCCCTCGCCCGCGCCGCTCACCCAGTTCCGCAGCGATACCAACAATGGCTTCACGATCAATGACAGCAACGCTTCCTACATGACGTCCAAGCACTTCGAGCAGAACGGCAAGCTGATCGACAAGTTCACGCTCACCGCGCCCGGCGTCGGGGCGGTGCAGGCGCGGTCGTTCAAACAGAACATCGGGGGTTATGCCAGCACCCACGATGTCGAGCTTCGCGAGGATGGCGGCGCGCCCTCATCGGCCGCCACGCTCATCAATCTCTCCAATGACGATAATGTCGCCGGCGGCATCCAGCGCACGCAGTCGCTGCTTCGCTTCGATAACATCATCGGCGGCGGTGGAACACAGATTCCGCTTGGTTCCAAGATCACCTCGGCCACCCTGAAGCTCAGCGTCTCCGATGCCGGGTCGGGATTTGCGGTGCATCGGATGCTGACAAGCTGGACCGATTCGGCCACATGGGCCGGATTTGGCGCAGGCGTGCAAACCAACGGCGTTCAGGCGGCCGCCGCGTATGATCAGACCGTCGGCCTTGGCGATGCAAACGCCAGCGCCACGACCAACGTCGGCGCCGGGATTTTCACGCTTGATGTGACGCAAAGCCTGCAAGCCTGGTCCGATGGAGCCGACAATAATGGCTGGCTTCTAACGTCGCTAACCGGCGGGACCAACACCATCATCTATTCCTCCGCCGACGGCGCCACGCCGCCGCAATTGGATGTGGAATTCATCCCGGCGCCCGAGCCCTCATCGCTCGCGATCATCGGGTTGGTGGGCACTTGCCTCCTTCGACGACGGCGGTGAACCGCGGCTTTGGGAAGCATGATCGCAATGGGAGGGAACGCGCGCCCAGTTTAGAATTCCTCGCACCAAAAGGGGCCGATGCGAAGCGAGATCATCTTTGCTTCATCATTCCCCAACTAATATCATGCGCGCCGGGCGGGGATTGAGGAGCTGACCGCTTGAAGAGTAAATTGAATTTGGGATTGTGGCTCGGATTTCTGGCGCTGCTGCTGATGGGTTGCCAGACCCCCATGATCGAGCTGGATACTTTGGATGAAATTTCGCGGGCGACGCTGATCGAGTCGGCCGTGCAATGGGATGCCAAAGGGCAGGAACTGGATGCGCAGGGGGATGAGGCCGCGCTCTCGATGGCTCAAGCCACGCAGCTTGCCCTGCGGAACAGCCCGGAACTGGCCGGCGCGCTCTGGAAGGTGCGGGTGGCGCAGGCGGAGGCGGGGCAGGGGCGGATGCTGCCCAATCCGGTGCTCTCATTAACCGTGCGATTTATCGATGGCGGCGGGAATCCCGCCCTCGAAGCGTCGCTTGCCCAGGAACTGCTCTCATTGCTGCGGCGGGGCGGGAAGATCACCGCGGCCGATGACAAGCTCCGCTCCGCCAGCGCCCAGGCGCTGACTGCCGCCCTCAACACCATCGCCGAGGCCCAGGAGCATTACCTCGCCGCGGCGGTGGTCGATGAGGAGCTGGAAGTCCTCGCCCAGCGCAGGAAACTCCTGGATCGCCTGACCGAAACCGCCCGGGGCCGGCTGAATGCCGGCGAGGGGACGCGCCTGGATGTGACCACGCTGGAAGCCCAGCAATTGGACCTGGATGCCCAGGCCGCCGATTTCGAGGCCGAGCGGACGGACCAGCGCCTGGTCCTGGCGCGGGTGATTGGCCGGCCGGCCGGGCGGATCGATTGGAAACTGGACCGTTCCGACCTCCCCACGGCACCGGCCGGGACCGAGAAGGATTGGATCGCGGCAGCCCTCTCCAAGCGACCTGAACTGGAATCCAAGCGGTGGGACTTGGCAAGCTTGGTTGCCGAGGAGGAATTGGCAAAATGGGGAATATGGGAAGGTGCGGAAATTGGGGTGATGGCCCAGCGGGATCCGGAGTGGCAAATCGGGCCAAGTCTGACGGTGCCCCTGCCGATCTTCGATGATGGACGGTTTCACCACGATAAAGCGATGGCGGAGCGCGTTGTGGCCGTGCATGAGCTGGTCGCCACGCGGCGGCAGGTGGTGGAAGAAGTGCGTAAAGCGTACTGGGCCGCAGCCTCGGCACGGTCGGCCGCGTCTCGAATTGGCGATAAACTGATCCCCCTGCATGAACAGCGGCGGCAGCAGGCCGAAACGGCGTATAAAGCAGGCGAATCGGACCTTGCAACCTTGCTGCTTGCGGAGGATAGTCTGGCAGCGTCCCGCGCCAAATGGATCGAGCTCCGCGAGAAGGCGGCCGTTTCCATGGTAAAATTGGAGCGGGCGGTGGGCGGGCGGGCGTCGGCAGCTCATGCGGCCGGCGCGGCGTCGCGTCCGACCAGTGCCCCTGCACCGCGCGGTGAATCCCCCTCTTCCCGGAGTTCCGATGTTCCGAGCCAATCCAGCCCCGCCACCCTCAACCCCGCGGTGGAGCCGAGTGGCCGCGGCAATGCTGGGGTTGGCGCTCTGGGCGGGTGGCTGCAAACCGGACAATGACGATAACGCCGGCAGCGCGGGCAGCACGCCGACGACCGAATCCTCCACGAAAACCGACGGGCGCAGCGATACCGAGGTAAAGCTGCCGCCCGAAGCGGTCTCCCGGGCGGGGATTCGAGTGGAAACGGCGGATCGGCACGATCTGGGGCCGACATTCATGGCGCCAGGCCGGGTGGGGTTCAACAGCGAGGCGATCACGCATGTCGGGTCGCCGGTGAAGGGGCAGGTGAAGGAAATCAAGGTCAAGCGCGGGGATACGGTGGCGAAGGATGCCGAGCTGCTGGTCATCGAAAGCACGGAACTTGGGGAGACGCAACGCGAATACCTGTCTCGCAAGGCGGCGGTGAAGAATGCTGAATCGCTGGTGAGTCCGGCGCAGGAGGCGTTCGAGCGGGCGCGGGAGCGCCTGAAGAATGAACAAGTCACGGTGGCGGAGGTGCAGAAGCGGCTCGCGGAGTTCCGCACGGCGCAGGCGGCGGTGGAGTCGGCCAAGTCGGGGGTGGCCGCGATGGAAACGCGCCTGCGCGTGCTGGGGCAGAACCAGCAGGCGCTGGACGAGCTGATGCGGACCGGCGAGGTGAATCCCCGGTTTAAGGTGCGCGCGCCGATTGCCGGGCAGGTAATGGAGCGCAACGTGGCGGCCGGCGAGATGGTGACACCGGAGCGCGATTCGCTGCTGGTGCTGGGGGATACGGCCACGGTGTATGTGTTGGCGGATGTGCCGGAGGACAAGATGGCCGAGCTGCGGAAAGGGGCGCGGATGCGGGTTCGGATCGCGGCGGCGGGCGGGCTGCCGGAGCGCGGGACGGTCTCATTTATTTCCGGGGCGCTGACGGCCTCAACTCGCAGCGTCGAGGTGCGCACGGAGGTCGATAACTCGCAGGGAAAGCTGCGCCCGGGGATGCTGGCAGAGATTGAGATCGGCGAACAGGGGGAGCGGAAGTCGGTGATCGCGGTTCCGGATGTGGCCCTGCAATCGATTGACGGGCGTGCGTGCGTCTTCGTTCCGGGCAGGGAGGAGGGGACGTATCTCAGGCGCGAGGTGAAGGTGGGCCGCGCCACGGGAGACTGGGTGGAAATCCTCAGCGGGATCAAGGAGGGGGAGCGGCTGGTGACCACCGGCGCGGCCGCGCTGAAGATGGAGCTGGTGAAGCCTGTTAAGGAAGATGAGGAGTAAAGGCGGGTCTCTGTCGTTGTGGTCGTGGTCGTCGTCCTGCGCTGGCGCGGGCTATTTCCCGAGCTTTAAGCTCAGGAGGATCTCCTCGGCGAACTTCTGGACCGCGGCGATCTGGTCGGATGCCTCGGCGGTGGTGATGACGGTCATCTCGACCATGTCCTTACCGGGCATCTGGTAGATGTGGGTCTGAACGGCGGTTTTCTCCTTATCGCCGGGCTTGGCGGGTTTGACCTTGACGCGCTCCTGCACCTTCATGAAAAAGCGGGGATCTCGTTCGATGGCAGGGGGATCGATGACTTCCGTCTTGGAGCGGGTGAAGTCCTGCTTGAGCATCTTCACGACCGACTCGCCATACTGCGCCTGCGCCTCGGGCGGCGCGGCGCCTTTGGGCTGGACGTAGAGGCGGATGATCGTGGACTTATCCGGCGAGCGATAGATGGCCGAGAGCTTGGTATCCTTGGAGGGGGCGGCGGTCCAGCCGGCGGGGGAAGCGAAGCTATAGAGGCCGAGCATGACGCGATCGCCCAGCTCATAGGAGTTGACGGGAAGATCGGGTTTGGGTTTTTCGCCGCCGCCGGCATTTCCACCGGCTTCGCGGGCGGCGAGCTTTTCCTTCAGGGCGGCGTTTTCCGTCTTGAGGGCGGCCAACTCCCTGTTGAGGCGCTCGATCTGGGCGCTGAGCGCGGCGATGCGCTCCTTGTCGGTCTTCTCCTGCGCGAACAGGGGCTGTGCGGACAGGAGCAGGATGATGCACGCCAATACCGTGGCAGACGACATTCGCATGGCTGACACCTCGCTGGAAATGTGATCAGGAGGATACGCGCATCGCGGTGCGGAATGCAAGCGCCGGGCAGGCGAGCCGGGTGGCGGATTGCCGATTGCCCGTTGTCCGTTGTCCGTTGTCCGTTGGGCAATACTCCCCGTGCGTCACCGAAAGTGAGCACGCCGGCGCGCAACCCTCAACCCTGACACGGCGCGGGCGGCGGTCGCGCTTTGCGCGGTGCGGGGTCGGTGGTATGTTATTCCGCCATCCAAGGAGCGAACAATGAAGTTGAACCGATTTGCCTGGTGTGCGGCCTTCGTGCTTTTCGCGGGCATCCTGCGCGGCGAGGAACCGAAGGAGAAGTTCGAGCTTCCCAAGCCGGATGCGGATGGCAAGATCGCCATCTTCAACGGCAAGGACCTGAGCGGCTGGTATGGCGATGCCAACCTTTTCAAGGTGGAGAACGGGGAGATCGTCGGGAAGACGGAGAAGGGGATCAAGCAAAACGAGTTTCTCAAGAGCCGCTTCGAAGTGGGCGATTTCCGGCTGGTGCTTCAGATCAAGTTGGTCCCTCACGGCGGCAACACCGGGATCCAGTTTCGATCGGTCCCGCACCAGGGGAACGAGATGAAGGGGTACCAGGCGGATGCGGGGGCCGGATGGTGGGGGAAGCTGTACGAGGAATCGGGGCGCGGCCTGCTGGTCAAGGAGGGGGGCGAGCAGTGGCTGAACAAGGAAGACTGGAACACCTATGAGATCGTCGCGGTCGGGCATAAGATCATGACCGCGCTCAACGGACATCAATGCGTTGACCTGGACGATCCGCAGGGCGCAACCAGCGGAATTTTCGGGCTGCAGGTTCATTCCGGCGGGCCGACCGAGGTGCGGTTCAAGGATCTCAAGCTGGAGCTGAATCCCAAGGCCGAGTTAACAACGCTTAAGAAGTAAATGTCTTCAAAACGGAAGGAATCAAACATGCTGCGGATGCTGAATCGAATGATTTTTGTTGTGGTCGTGGGCCTGGCCTGGTCGGCCCTTCCGGCCGCGGATGATGCCAAGCCCGAGGCCGGGACGATCGAGCTGTTCAACGGCAAGGATCTGACCGGATGGGGTTACAAGACCGGCGAGAAGTTTGACGGGAAGACCGAGTCGGATGACAAGCGCTACACCGCCAAGGATGGCATGATCGTGGTGAACGCGGGCAAGGGGATCCGGCAGTTGTGGACGACGGCGAAATTCCCGAAGGATTTTGAACTGCGGGTGGAGTTTCGCGCCGAGGTGAACGCGGACAGCGGGCTGTTCGTGCGCGGGCCGCAGCTGCAGGTGCGCGATTATCCGGTGGCCGGGCCGTACAAGAACCTGAAGAAGTACAAGCCGCAGGACTGGAACGAGATCGTGGTGGTGGTGAAGGGCAACGTGGCGCACTGCACCTGCAACGGCGAGGTGCTGGAGGCGGCGCTGAAGCTCCCCGAGACCGGCGGCATCGGCCTGGAGGCGGATCGCGGGCAGATGGAGTACCGCAACCTTCGGCTGAAGGAGACGAAGTAGCGCGGGGGCATTCCGATGGCGCTGCTTTGCAGGACCGCGAGATGGAATTATGATGCCTATCATGCGCATGGTCTTGTGAGTGACGATGTGAGAGATTGTTGGCCGAGTACCCAAGTGGACTAAGGGGACGGATTGCAAATCCGTTATTCGTGGGTTCGAATCCCACCTCGGCCTTTGGTCAGATTCCTTTAATGCCCGGCTGGCCGGGGAAGGAAACAGCGAGTGCGCAGTCCATCAGTGGGTGATGGCGATGCGGCGACGGGCGCGAGGTTTGAACTGCTGGAGGGGCGGCGGTTGCTTACCGGCTCGGTTGTCCGGCCGGATCACATTGTCATCGTCGTCGAGCAGGATCGGGCTTCCGAGGCGATCGGCAGCGCGGTGATGCCGTACCTCAATCAACTCGCGGCCAGCGGGCTGCGCTACAGCGATTCGCACGGGGTGACCCATCCGAGCCAGCCGAACCTGCTGGCGCTCTACTCGGGTTCAACGCAGGGCGTGACGACGAACAACCAGGGCTACAGCTTCCCCACCGAGGCGAACCTGGCGCGATCGCTGTTTGGCGCGGGGTTCAGCTTCGCCGGGTATTCCGAGAATCTGCCGGCCGATGGCTCGCAGGCCAACTGGGCGGGGGATGACAACTATCCCGACCTGTACGTCCGTTATCTGAACCCGATGGCGCAGTTCGAAGATGTCGGGATCGATCCCGGAACCGGTCAGCCGCGCCTGAACGAGGTGGTGAACCGGACCTTCGGCGCTTTTTCGGCGCTGCCGGCGGGCGATTACTCGAGCCTGCCGACCGTTTCCTTCATCATTCCCAACGCGCTGCACAGCACGCATGGATCCAACGAGGCATACCCGTGGGCCGGGTCGCCGGATGAGGAGAACAACGACCTGCTGCGCGGCTGGGCGGATGCCTGGCTGCACGACAACCTGGATGCGTACTACCAGTGGGCGAAGACCCACAACAGCCTGTTGATCATCACGCAGGATGAGCAGCGGTACACCGGGGGCTCGGCGCCGACGATCACGACGGTCATCAACGGCGATCCGGACCTGTTCGTGCCGGGGGTCAACAGTGATCCGGTCACGCATTTCAACCTGCTGCGGACGATCCAGGACATGTACGGACTGGCGCCGCTGAACGACACCGCGGCCGCCGTGCCGCTGGATGTGGATGCGCTGGGACGGTTGACGGCCGACCACGCGATCACCGGCCTGTCGTTCCTGCACGATGCGCAGCCGCAGCAGGTGAAGGTCACCTTCGCGGATGATGTCGCGGTGGCGAGCCTGGAGGCGGGGGATCTGGTCGTGTCGCCGCTGGCCGGCGGCGCGGCGATCGTCCCGGCGAGCGTGGTTTACAATGCCGCGACCAGGACGGCGAGCTTCCGGCTCGCCGGCGTGCTGGCGGATGGGAACTATCGCGCGACGATCGCCGCGGCGGGCGTGACGGATGGTTCGGGGAACGCGCTGGCGACAAGCTATGCCTTTGACTTCTTCGCGCTGTCGGCGGATGCGAACCGGGATCGGCGGGTCGATTTCAACGACCTAGTGCTGCTGGCGCAGAATTACAATGGCGCGGGAAAAACCTGGGCGCAGGGGGACTTTACCGGTGACGGCGTCGTGGATTTTAACGACCTGGTAAAGTTAGCGCAGCGGTACAACACGGGTGTGCCAGCGCCGGCGGTCGCGCTGCTGTCGGATGCGATCGCGGTCATCCCAACGCAGGCGGCGCCGCCGAGCGCGCTGGTGTCGCCGGCGATTTTGGTGGGGGCGCCGGCGGGCGTTTCGCGGGCCGCGCAACCGGTTGGTCGGCCGCCCAAGACGAAGCCGCCGGCGGCATTTTCGGTGGTGCGCGTGAGTCCGCCACGCCTGGCGAAGGAGAAGCCGCCGCGGCGCAACGAGGTTCTATTTCAGCGGTGAGCGGCCGATTGCAGGCGCGACTTATTGACCAGGGCGATCGAGAAGCATGCCGTGGCCGCTGATGAAAAAGGCGATGAGGGGCACATGATGCAAGGTACCGGGCGCGCCGGCGGTTTGAAAGATGGCGGGCCGGGTGGTAGCGTCAAAAGGCAACATGCGAATTTCGCGCCGGCCTACGCGTCTCTTGATCCTGGGGGTGAGCTTTCTGCTTGCGTGCGGTCTGCCGGCGCGGGGGTGGAACGGGACCGGTCATGAGGTGATCGCGGAGATCGCCTGGCGGAATCTGAAGCCGGCGGTGCGCGCCAAGGTGTTCCTTTCCAGCACAGTGGGATCCGAAGCTTGGAATTCACGTGACTTGAAGTCGCGGC
>JADMIO010835360.1_pt1 | contig 53100 bp, 37 predicted proteins | sample 8958161 | NCBI WGS metagenome assembly JADMIO01 (sample SAMN16585339, study PRJNA669376) | soil metagenome | isolation source: Crop rotation soil | place: USA: Cullars Rotation, Alabama | collected 2011 | reverse complement strand
GCCGCGACTTCAAGTCACGTGAATTCCAAGCTTCGGATCCCACTGTGCTGGAAAGCCTGATCCGCGTGTGCAGTTTCTCGCACGCTCGTTCCCGCTACGTGACCTTCTGCACCAGGCGCGTCGATACGCCTCGGTGAATGCCGCGGCACGTCTTTCCTGCCCAACTATTTCACGGCGCTGCGAGTGCTTTGGTCAGTCGACCGTTCGTAAGTCCCTTGTCGGCTACCGTCAAAGTTCCGCTTGCGTTCACGTCCTTCAGGTAGTTCGCGCTCGTCACGGTTTGAGCGACCTGCGCATTCATCTGAGCGAGGTCCGACACGGTCACGACGCGGTTCTGGTTCACATCGCCCGCCAGCAAACCCAGGCGGATCGAAGCTGTGCCACCTCCGCCACCGATGCTCGATGATACGTCGGACAGGTTTACTGTGAGGTATTGCTGATCCGCCACATTGGTTAGCGGCACGATGATTTCGTTGCCATTGAAGGTCACTACACCTACCGTCGCAGCGCCCTCGGTCACGGTCGCGGTGCCGCCGGTGACCGGCATGTCGAAGGTGAAAACCAATGTGTGCGCCGGTCCGAAGCGCGGTTCAGTCGTCGGATTCGTCGTCACTGGCGACAAAGCGAGGTCAAACGTTCCGGCGCCGCCGTGTATTTTTCTTGACACGACGCTCTGCAGCGTCGGCGCACCGGCTACGGGCTCTGTCACAACTTGGAGTGTTCCATTGAAATCGCCGTCACGATCGAACGTCAAACCCAGGAAAAATGGATCAGGGTAATAGATCGTATTTCCGTGCTCGTCGACCGGATGGAAGTCGAGCCGATCGATTCCGAAAGCGAAATTGAAATGGCCATCTTGCGCAAACTGCGTGCCCAACGCGGTGCCATTCAGGTAACTCGTGAGAGACCAGCCAGACACACCGTTATCGATCGGTAGGACCAGTGACGCGAACAGCGGTGATCCCGGCGCCGCGGAGAAGGAATAGCCATAGCCCGGACGAGGATCGAATTGCAGCAACTTGCCCGAATGTATATCGGGGTGGGAGAAGTTCCACGCGGCATTTACGGCCGACCCAAAAACGACTGCAGATTGAAGCAGACCAGAGTCGGGCGCTCCGAATTGTTCCTTTGGGCCGAGAATGCCCGGCGCAGTAGGTTGACTTTCGAGTGTTGACGAAAGGAGGGCGAGACTGTGATAAACGCCCCACCCCAGACCAACACTTCCAACAAAGATTGGCCCGGCCGAGATATCTGCCAATAGCGGGTTATCAACCGTGATGGACGTTCCGACTTGGGTACCAACGAGGGATATGAGGTCCCCCGTTTGTCGATAGTCGTAGATTGCCGATGACGGTGACAGGATCTTGAGCTGCGCCAGCGGACCGAGCGAATTCTGGACAAACGGGATGAACGTATTACCACCGGGCGAGAGAAACGTGACCGTCTGGATATGTGCGAACGCGCCAACCACTTGAGCGAGTCCACCCCCCAACGAGTAGCCCGTCAAGGTGATTTGGGAGTTCGGATTCGCTTGCGCGACATCTTGAAGAAAACCTCCGAGCTGGATGAGGTGCCCATTGGTCACGACGTTTGGAACGCTGGCTGCGAATCCTTCGTCGGCCATCCAGGTGTATGCATCCGTCTTCTCGTCGGCCTTTGAAGTACCGCGGGGGGCGATGACGATTTGTGAGCCGTCGTCGTTGGCGTATGCGGCTACGCGGAAACTGAAGTCGCCCGCACGGGTTTGAATCACCTGGTACTCGCCTGCGCCCGTCGGGGTATCGTTATATGCGTCCAGTGAAAGCGCAGCGAGCTGCTGCACTGTAGGTGGCGGTGCCGTTTGGCCGATGAAATACCCGCCCGGAAGGAGCACCGCTCCTCCTCCCCAACTACCCTCTGCAGGGAGCCTGCACCCACCAGGATTCCCGGCTGAACACTCGGAGACCACGTTATGGACATAGAGCACAGAGCCGAGATTCGAGCAGCTGAGACCCGGCGGACACGCATCTATACGGACCGGGTGGGTCGGGTCGTTGAAGTCCACACCGCCAAGTCTCACAGTGGCGTACTCGCCCGGATAGTAGTAATAGCCGCCGACATATGTGTAAAGCGTGAACGGAGATTCCAGCGATTGATCGTAGCTGGTCACGTGCACGCCATAGGGGCCACAGCTGGGATTGCGGACTTCGGAATTGCAATCGGAGAAGTTCAGTGGAAAGGAGCCCTGCGGTGTAATCAGGAGCAAGTGCGTTGAGAACACCTCGATGTCGTTGTACGTGGGATTGAAAGATGACGTTGTGACCGTACCTACCAGCTGACACGGCGATTTCTGTCCGCTGGCGTCAGAGCAGTCGAAGTAGACATTTTGCGCCGACCAGGTCGTGAACACCGGTTGGCAGAATGCGGTGGCTCCCAGCCCCACAAGCAGGAGCATGAGCAACAGCCGAGCGAAATTACCGGACGGAATGACTGCTCCCACGCTTTGGTCCTCCGCCCTGGACACCAGTCAAAGGCGGACGGCGGTACCGTTCTCCGGTGATTCGGTCACGGTCCGGCATTCGTTTCGCGCTCCGGGCTGCCGTAGCGGCTGCGTGAGCATCCTCAGCAAATGATCCTCGGCGGGCTCGCGGAAGTATTCGAGTCCGATGTCCATCGCTTCGTGTCCGCGTTCGGGCCGCGCGCGGTAGGTCCCCAGCAGACGATCCCAGCATGCGAACAGCGCGCCGAAGTTGCTGTTGGTTTCCCGCTCGAGTGCGGAGTGATGAATCCGGTGCAGGTCGGGCGTCACCAGCACCCGACTCAACGCACCTTCCAACCAAGGATACAAGGTGATGTTTCCGTGTCGGAGGGGATTGGCCACTGCAGCAACGATCCCGTATGCGAGCACCGCGTCGATGGGCGCGCCGAGCAGAACGATGATGCCCGCAGTCATCAGCCCGTCCAGCAGGGAGTCGGCTGGGTGGTGACGGACGCAGGTGCCGACGTCCATCTCGGAGTCCGAGTGATGCACGACGTGCAGCCGCCAGAGCATCGGCACCGTATGGAAAGCGCGATGCTTGACATAGCTCGCGAAGTCGAGGAACACAAAACCCGCGATCAACGCCACAGGCGCCGGTAACGCCAGCATCGGCAACAATCCCCACCCGCGCTCGGCAGTCAATGCCGCCGCCGCCAACACGGATGTCGCCTGAGTCAGCTGGAAAAGAAAGCTGTTGATCATCCACAGACCCGCGCTGTGCAGCCAACGCCGCCCCGTGGACCGCGCGAGCTTGCGCCGCGGCGCAAGCGTCTCGAGAAGCATCGTAGCTACGATGGGAACGTAAAACGCTAAAACGATCAGATGCTCGTGCTCTGACGACATGGCGGTCCCACCCCGGCGCGGCCGCGGTGACTTTGGGAGTACGTGGGCGGTCGCGCCCAGCGATTACTTACGTTTGCGCCAGACGAGGACGGCCGCAGCCACGCCGCCAAGAAGCAAGGTCAACGTCCCCGGTTCCGGTAGAGCGGGCATGATGTCGAATGCCCCTACGGAACCCGACAGGGTTGCTGTCGTCACGCCCAGAATCAGCGCACTGAGGTAATTCGATTTATTGGACGTCATGACGGTATCTCTCCTCGTTCTTGTCGATCTGCTCGCTCTCGGGAACGGAGCGTTGCCGGGCAAGCAGATTCTGCGCCATGGGTGCCAAAGCGTTGTTCTGATGTCATGATTCCGCCGGCTCGTCCGCATGCGGCGAGCAATCTGTAAACAAGATCGACACTCTCGTGTCAGGGACAACCGATCCAGGCCCCTTGGCTATCAACCACGCACCGCGCGCGTGCGAGCGCGCCGCTGCGCTGAGAACCCGAATGGCGTGCTGTATCGCAGCGACGTCAGTAATGATCGCGCTCGCAGCGCCGGTTCACGCGGCGAGCCCCACCGATTACGCTGCCATGATGCGCTTGGCTGCCGACCAGTTGATCGCGTCGCAGGACTCGAACAGTTTCTTTCCGTACGGGTTCGATTTCCTCGCGGACAAGCCGCTCGAACCCGGACGGGTTTCGCCGTCCAACCTCATTCGACAGGCGGGTACCGCGGCCACGCTCGCCTCCTACTATCGCCATACCGGCGACGTGCGCGCGCGCGAGCCGCTGCAGCGGATGCTGTTCGCGTTCGGTCGGCATTCGCTACCGATCGGCAAGGCGCGCGCGCAGCATTGGCTCGAGCGCGCCCATCTCCTCTCGATCCCCTTTGCGCGATGGAAGTTGCGCGCTGGCCTCGATCGCATGGGCCTGCTGTACGAACCTACCGGCGGCGGACGCGTCGTGAGCAGCGACGGAACGTACGAGAACGCATTGGCCGGCGCCGTCGCGCTCGCGTTGCTGACCGAGCTCGTCTACTCCGAGGCCGCCCGGGACGAGCAGTTCGCGGACAACCGCCTCGCGTGGGTCCGCGGGTTGCTGTACCTCCAGCTTCCAGGCGGGGGCTTCCGCGAGACTCCAACCTCGATCGACGAATCGGATTATTTCAACGGCGAGGGGTGGCTAGCGCTAGCCGTTTACGCGCATCGGCAACGCAATGACGCCTTTGCCGCTGCCGCCCTGGATGGACTGGACCGCGCGATGATGGACCGCTATTCGCTTAGTCCGAAACCGGGGTTTTACCACTGGGGAGCGATGGCCGCCGCGCAACGCTATGCGACGACGGGCGATCCGCGATTTCTGACGTTCCTGATGAGCCAGGCTGAAGTGTTCCTCACACAGTTGCGCCTTCGCCTCGGACCGGACCGCAACCATTGCCCAAGCATGGAGGGCGCCGCCGCGACGTTGGAGGCTCTCGCGCGCGCCGGTAAAACCGACGACGCGCTTGCCGAACGCCTGCGGACTTGGTTGTCCGGCGAGTCGGACAGGCTGCCGCGCCTGCAGATCCAGACCGGGCAGAACCACCTTGCGCTCGGCGGTAGTGCCGAACTGTTCGCGCCGCGTTTAACCGACTTCGCGGGCGCCTTCCTCAGCGGACTCTACGAGCCATCGACCCGGGTTGACTTCGCGGCGCACTGCGTATCGGCGCTAGTTATGCTCGATCGTGGTCGAGCGCAGTTCCGAGACAGATGAAACGCGCGGCACTCACGCCAGCGCCGTGCTGCCGCGCAACCTTAATGACCCTTCTAGTCCTACAGACGAACTTGGCTTCTCGTTGAAGTTGGGGATTGTCTTGTCTTCCAGAATTCTCCAGCACCGGCATGCACTTAGACCCGATTGCTTCGATCGTTCGGTCGATTGTCGCCTCCGAATTCCTACGCGAAGATGGGCCGACTTCCGACAGCTAGGCCGGCAGCGGCGGCGTAAAAAACGATCATGACGCTTTTCATGATCCTGTTGGGACTGATCGGTTGGGCGCTCGGATTCTCGATCGTGCTTGCACTGTTCCGTATGTCCGGCGATGAGGACCGCGCCGCACGCCATGCGGAGAAGCGCATGAATCCGTTTTCGGACGTCGAGATCACGCAAACCGGGCACTACTAGGCAAACCAGGCACTACTACGGGTAAGGGTGCCGAGTCATGACGTTGCGCGTGTACGTGGTCGAGGATTCGCCGCTCGTCTTCGCACGACTGCAGGAATCAATCGAGGAAGACGGCGCGCAGGTCGTTGGACATGCTGACGACGCAACGACCGCGATCGCCGAAATCGCCGAGTTGCATCCGGATGCCGTCGTCGTCGATATCGCGCTGCGCGAGGGTACCGGCCTTCACGTCCTCAAGGGTATCGCCGAGGAGCTTCCCGAAGAGGAACATCCGGCACGCGTCGTACTGACGAATTTCAATCGCGAGTGGTATCGCGATGCCGCTAAGCGCCTCGGCGCCGAGTACTTCTTCGACAAGAGCTGCGACATCCCCGAGATGCTCGACGTCCTGCGCTCGCTGGGTTCGTCCGAACGCCACGTCGTTGCTGAACCGGCTTAGACTCCGCTCGTTCCCTCCGTTCGTTCGCCGCCGCAGCACCGGCGGCCCTCGTTCGTCGTTCGGACGATCTCCGTTCGGATAGTCTCGTAGCATTTTGCACCGCTGCATCGACAAACTCGTCGCAGTGGTCGGCGCGCGCGCGTCCTCGTTGCATAATCGGTGGGGTCATTTCCATTCCAACTGATTCGTGCCGTCGATCAAGTCGCAACGAGGGCTGGGCGCGAGGGTGGCGCTGGCAACAGGGCTGATTGCCACCAGCGTCGCGCACGCAGCTGCGAAGACGTACGAGGCGACCCCGGACACCTATCGCCAGCTGCTCGTCCAGCTTCGACCGGGTGACACGCTGGCGCTCGCAGCAGGCGTCTACCGTGCCGGATTGCCTCTTCACGGCCTCGCCGGCAATGTGGACGCACCGATCACCATCACGGGACCTGTCAACGGAGACCCGGCCATCTTCACGGCGCGCGCCGAGGCGAATACGGTGAGCATCGTCGACTCGCATCATATCGTCGTGAAGAATTTGTCGCTCGACGGCAACGACGTTCCCGTCGACGGGGTCAAGTGCGAGGGGTACGCGCACTATGCGCACGACATCGTCCTCGAGAACCTCGTGATCCGCGGCCACGGTAACAATCAGCAGACCGTTGCAATTTCGACGAAGTGCCCGGCGTGGAACTGGGTCATCCGCGGGAACACGATCATCGGTGCGGGAACGGGGATCTACCTGGGCGATTCGGACGGCAGTGCCCCTTTTGTGGCCGGCGTGATCGAGCGAAACCTCGTCGTCGACACGATCGGCTACAACCTGCAGATCAAGCACCAGCACCGGCGGTCCGACGTCGCCGGCTTACCGCAACGCGGCGCCAGCGTCACCGTGATCCGCCGCAACGTATTTTCGAAAGCCGCGGGCGGATCGACGGACGCACCGCGGCCGAACGTCCTTGTCGGTCATTTCCCGCCAGCCGGACCGGGTGTCGACGATCGTTACCTGATCCATGGCAATTTCTTCTATGCGAATCCGTCCGAAGCGCTCTTCCAGGGCGAAGGCAACATCGCGCTTTACAGCAACCTCTTCGTGAATCCCTACGGCGATGCGATCCACATTCAGCCTCACAACGACATCCCGAAGAACGTCGCTGTCATGTTCAATACCGTCGTGGCAGAGCGAACGGGTATCTCGGTCGTGCCTGGCGAGCATTCGGTCGGTTATCGCCAAACCGTTGCCGGTAACGCCGTGTTCGCGGAGGTGCCGCTCGCCGGAGGCACTCAAACTGCGAATCTCGCATCCTCGTTTGCGCAGGCCGGCCATTACCTCGCGCGGCCGTTTGCGCGCCTCGGCGAGCTGGATCTTTTTCCACGTATCCCTTTGACAAGTGCCGGTGCGGAACTCGGTGCCGCGGCGCCGCTCCCGGATTGGGACCGCGATTTCAATGGGCAATTGCGACAGCCAGGCTCGATCGGTGCGTACACCGGCTCGGGATCGAATCCCGGATGGCGGCCGGCGTTATCGCGGATGCCGGAGCGACGTATAACGCGCCGGGGGCCCGCGCGTGGCAAGCGGACGCGCGGGTAGAATCTCTGCGTAGCAATGGGGAATGATGAACGTGCGTGAAGCGCTCGAACCGTTCGGGCCGTTATCCGCGAGCACGATCTGGCGACGCCTCGCCGAGGTCTACGCGCGCGGAGGACAGAACATTTGGGAACACGTTCCAGCCGCGGTCACCGGCAATGCGTTCGTCGGCGACACGTTCGCGGCTGCGCTCGAAGCGTGGTTGCTCGATCAAGGCGACGCGGTCGACACGCGCGAGCCGCTGTATGTGCTGGAGCTCGGCGCCGGCACGGGGATGTTCAGCCATCCGTTCGTCAACGCGATAACGCGCCGTCGCGCTCGGGGTACGTTTCCGCATCCGCGCGTCGTGCTCGTTCTGTGCGACCAGGCCGGGATGCGCTTCGACGAATGGGCCAACGACAATGTTCTCGCAACGCACGTCCGCGCCGGTGTGCTCGACTTCGCAACGATGGCCGTGAGTGCGGACGGCAAGTTGGGGCCGATCGTAACGAAGCATTCGGGCGTGAGGCTCGAGAACTTCGCCAATCCGCTGGTGGTCATCGCCAACTATTTCTTCGACTCGATTCCGAGCGACGCGTTCCGAATGCGCGCTGGGCGCATCTACGAAGCACGGACGCGATTCGTCTGCACGAGCCAGGAACCCGGATTCGCCGGCTTCGTCAACGAAGAAGAACTGGTCGAGGCGGGTCTGGCGTACTACTCGGATCCGTTGCTGGATGGCGTGCTTGGGTCGTACGCGCGCGACTACGCTGAAACCTCGATGTTGATGCCGATCGCCGGAATTCGATGCGTCGACGCTCTGCAGGCGCTTGCCCGCGGCCGCATGCTGCTGCTCGCGCTTGACAAGGGAATTACTCGCGGCGCTTCGATGAAAGGCTGGTTCGCGCAGCCGTTCGTTGCCCACGACAACGTATTCTCGTATCCCGTCAACTTCGATGCGATGCGCCGCTGGTTCGACCTGAAGGGCGGCTCCGCGCTATGCTCGACCGACGACGACCGCGCGCTGGTCGCCTTCGCCGGGACGTTGCCGGGTTCGGCTGCGTCGATCCACTTGCGCCGCCATTTCGCCGACGAGATCGATTCGGTCGATGCGTTCAATGCGTTCAACTCGTTGGCGCAGGGAATCCATGAGCTGCCGAAGCTCACGAAGGCGACGGGAGTCGAGGCACTGCTCGACATCCTCGCGCGGATGCGAGCCGATCCCGATGCGTTCGCCGCAATCATGTACCGGACGATCGACGTGATTGCCTCCGCGGATTCAGCTGTTCGCAGCCGTGCGTTGCGCCTTGCGCATGCAGCGAAAGAGAACTTCTACTCGCCGCGTTTCCATAACGACGTCTACTACTGGAGCGGACGTCTGCACTACGCTCTGCGCGACCTTGATGCCGCCGAGCGCGACTTCGAAGCGTCGGTATCGACGTTCGGAAAGCGCAGTCACGCGCAATTCTTCCTTGGGATCTTCGCCGAGCGGCGCGGCTTCGTCGAAACGGCACTCGATCACTACACGCGACATCGCATGGTGCAACCCGATTGCCCGGCGACGAAGGATGCAATTCGCCGCGTCGGCGAAAAGGTGGCGGCGAAGCGCGCCGATTCGACAACGCGCCCCGTCCCGACCTAACTTAGCGCTTGCTGGATATCTCCGATCAGATCGTCGACATGCTCGATGCCGATCGACAGGCGAACGAGATCGACGGGGCACAGCGTGCCCGGCCCCTCGACACTCGCCCGATGCTCGGCGAGGCTCTCGACGGAGCCGAGCGACGTCGCGCGCTTGAACACACGCAGCTTCGCCGTAAACGCTTTCGCTGCCTCCTCGCCACCCGCGAGCCGCAGTGACATCATTCCGCCGAAACCGCCGTGCATCTGCATCGCGGCGACATTGTGATTGGCATGTGATGGCAACCCGGGGTAGAGCACATGCGAGAGCCTGGCGTGGCCGTGGAAGCGCTCGGCGATCGCCTGCGCGTTGGCGCTCGCCTGGGCGACGCGCAACGCGAGCGTACGCATACCGCGGAACAGCAGCCAAGCCTCCAGCGGTCCCAGCACAGCGCCACCGTTGCCACGGATGAAGCGAATGCGCTGCCACAGCGCGTCGTCGTGCGCTGTGGCGAGCGCGCCCGCGATCACATCTGCATGACCGTTCAGATATTTGGTCGCCGAATGCATCACGATATGCGCTCCGAGCCCGAGCGGACGGGTGAGCATCGGCGTTGCCGCAGTCGAATCGACACCGACGAGCGCTCCGACCTCGCGCGCAATCTCGGCGGCGGCGGCAATGTCGGTGACGTCCCACGTTGGGTTTGCCGGCGTCTCGATCCAGATCAATCGCGGGCGCACGGCGCGCGCCTTCTCAGCAAGATCGTCGATGGAGGCGTTATCGTAGGGCTCGATCGCGAGTCCCCACGGTGCTGCGAACTCCAGCAGCCACTTGCGGAGCCCCCAGTACATGTTGCGCGGGGCGAGCACACGATCGCCGGGCGCCAGCGCCTGGAAGAGCGCTGCAGCGGCCGCCTGCCCCGACGCGAACAGCATCGCACTCGCGGCGCCTTCGAGCGAGGCGATCAGCGCCTCTGGCTGATCGTAGCTCGGGTTTTCGGGTCGCGAATAGCCGCGTCCGCCGGGATACGAGCCGTCAGCGCCGCGCTCGTAAGTAGTCGAGACGTGAATCGGCGGAACGATGTCGCGATACGGGACCGCGACCGTGCCCAGACCCTGGGCGGTGCGCGTTTGCCGCTGAAGCGCGGATTCGTCGATAGGCATGGTTCATCCCGGGAAGCGCGGGTCATCACTATGCCTTTGGCGCGCAAAGCCGGCAATGCGGCGCGGATCAGGGCTGCCAGCCAGCGCCAAGTATTGCTGCGGCAATGGCCGGATCGGCGAATAATAGAGCGCACGCGACACGGGGCCATAACCCCGCATCGTTCGGAGGTGGCTCACGATGAGCGAAGAAGACTGGGCGGCGGCGCGCGCCGCACATGCGCGCGGCGACTACGCGACCGAGCTTCGAATCTACCGGCGGCTTGCCGAGCAAGGCGACGCCCGCGCGCAGGACAACATCGGCGTTCTCTACGAGCGCGGTCTGGGTGTGGTCAAAAGCTATGCCGAAGCGCTCAAGTGGTACCGGATGGCTGCAGAGCAGGGGGAGGCCAACGCGCAGAACAACCTCGGCGTCATGCACGAGATGGGCCGCGGCGTCGCCGCCGACCCTGCGGAGGCGGTCAGGTGGTACCAGCGCGCGGCGCAGCGGGGTGACGTCAACGCGCAGCACAACCTGGGCAATGCATATGAATCGGGTCACGGCGTCCCGCAGAATTACACCGAGGCCGTCGCCTGGTTTCGGAAAGCTGCCGAGAAGGGTCATCCGATGGCGCAGGCGAATCTCGGCGTCATGTATGAGCTCGGCCACGGGGTCGAGCCCGATCTCGTCCAGGCGCATATGTGGTTCGCGTTGTCCGCAGCGGGTTTTCCCGCCTCGGAGGCGAAGAACCGCGGCATCGCAACGCGCAACCGCGACGAGATCGCGGCGCGGATGACCGCGCAACAACTTGCGCAGGCGCAAAAGCTCGCTCGCGCGTGGCGGCCGAGCTGAGTAGCGGAAGCGGCTAGGCGCGCGCGGCGTTCTTCGTAAGAAAGGCCGGACGCGTTGCCGCGTTGGCAGCGGAATCCTCGACGAATTCGACGAACCTCGCGGCATCGAGCGCGCGACTGACGTACGGTCCCTGTATCTGGTGACACCCGAGGCGGCCGAGCAGCGCAGCCTCTTTCTCGGTCGCCACGCCGTCGGCACCGACGCGCTTGCCCAATGCGTGCGCCGTGGCGATGATGGCGGCGATCATCGCGCCGGCGCCCGACTCGCTTCCCACTTCCGGCGTGAGCGAGCGGTCGATCTTCACGTTTTCGATCGGGAAGCGATTGAGACAAGCGAGCGACGCCTGTCCGGTGCCGAATGCATCGAGGCAGAACGTGAGCCCGAGCCCCCGCAGCTCGTCGAGGATCGAGCCGGCGCCGCTATCTGCGTCGGTCAGCAGGTTTTCGTCGATCTCGAGCTCGAGACAATAGGGGGCGATCGCCGACGCCGTGACGATCCGCCGGACGCGCTCGACGAACCCGCGTTGCCTGAACTGGCGGGCCGAGACATCGACGGCAATGCGCGGCACGGCAATTCCCGCTGCTTGCCAAGCCTGGAATTGCCGGCACGCTTCGGTCAGCATCCACTCGCCGATCGGCTCGATCAGGCCGGTTTCCTCGGCGATCTGCGGAAAGTCGACGGGAAGTCGCTGCTCGCGTCCCGGGCGCTCCCAGCGCAACACCGCCTCGGCCCCCGCGATGCGGCCGCTGCGCATGTCGAGCATCGGACGATACCAAAGCGCGAACTCGCTGCGCTCGACCGCCACGCGCAGCTCGCGCTCGAGGTTGACGCGCGCGTGGGCAGCGACGTTCATCCTCTCCTCGTGATACATGTAGCTGCCGCGACCCGCTGCTTTTGCCCGATACATGGCAGCGTCGGCGTTGCGCAGCAGCTCATCGGCGCTCGTTCCATCGGCCGGGTACATCGCAATGCCGATGCTCGCGCTCACCCGGTGCTCGATGCCGCCAATCGCGAACGGCTGTGCGAGCGCGTTGCCGACGTTGAGCGCGACCGCTTCGGGATCCCGCGCCGAGCGGATCTGCGACAGAATGATCGTGAACTCGTCTCCTCCGAGGCGCGTCACCGTGTCCGTCTCGCGGACGCATCGGCGCAAGCGCTCGGCGGTTTGCCGCAATACTTCGTCGCCCGCGGCGTGTCCGCGCGTGTCGTTCACCGTCTTGAACCGGTCGAGATCGATGAACAGCAGCGCAAAGGGCTGCGGCTCGCGTTGCGCCTGCGCCAGGCGACGCGCGAGCTGGTCCTTGAAGTACAGCCGATTGGGCAAACCCGTCAGTGCATCGTAGTTCGCCTGGTAATAGAGCTGCTCGTCGCGCGTAGCGGTGGCGACGGCGACGGCGACGCGATCAGCGAGCATTCTGGCGCGCGTACGCTCCTCGTCGGTAAACGCGGGCTCGCCACGATAGCCGAGCACGACGATTCCGACCACCGCGCTTTGCGAAACGATCGGGAGGAGAAAGAGCGACCCGGCGCCGAGCTTCGCGATCGGCGCGAGGAACGGAGCGAGCGGCGACCCACGATCGATCCACATGCCGTCGACGTGACCGGCAAGGGCTGCCGTGTCCGAAGTCGCATAGGCGGTGAAAGCGTGCTCGAGTGCACCGTTGGCCGCCTGATCGCGCGTGACGACGCGCATCGTGTCCGGGGCACCGCGGTCGATGATCGCGATGCTCACGAGATCGACCGCTATGATCTCGCGCATCCGAAGCACGGCGGTATCGACAACGCGCGCGAGCTCGTGTCGCGACAGGATCGCGTCGTCGATGTCGGCAAGTGTCGTGAGCGTCGAGAACTGGCTGCCTAGCCGCGACGCCATCGAGTTGAAAGACGTTGCGAGCTCGCCGAGCTCGTCGTCACCGATCCGTGCCGAGAAGTCCTGGTTGCCGGCGCGGCGCGTTCCCTCGATCAACATTTCGAGCGGACCCAGCAAACGGCGAACTCCGCGAATGCTCAGCAGCGCAACGACGAGCAACGCCACGATCGTCGCCGGAAGGAGAACCTTCGTCAGTGCGCCGAACGATGCTTCCTGCGAGGGGCTCAGGGCCAGCATCGCCATCATCGCGATCGGGATCAACGCGGCGAGGACCAGCAGCGCCACGATGCGGCGCGCAAATTTGCTGCGCAGGACGGTCGACTCATTGTTCATCGGAAGCTGCCGACGGCATTGAGAAGACGCGCCGGCTTGTGGATCAGACGCGCAAGAGCCATGCCATCGCCGGACGCGGTGCCACCGCCGGACGCGGTTTCACCGCCGTGGACTACAGGCCGCGCCATTTCGAGTTACGGCGCGAAAGGGTGGGCCGAGCCGTACTTATTTGCTGCGCTCGACCATGTCCCAGGTCGATTGCTTGCTCGGATGGAGCTCGGCGTAATAGGCGCGAAGTGCTCCAAGCTCGTGCGCGACGGCAGGCGGGAAACCCTGGCGGCCACCGCGTTGGTCGACAAGCAGGGAATCGAGGTACTCCTCGCAGCGCGCGACGCGACGCCACAGCTCGGCGATGCTGTTCGCAATCCGCGGGAAACGTCGCGCGAGCTCGGTCGGCCGCGCCGAATACGGAAGCTCGGCCATCCACGCCGTGGTCGCATCGAGCAACACAGGGTTCGCGTCCGCGTTTCTGCGCACGATATTGGGCGTCGTCTCCGCCTTCGATGGCCCATCCAACGACTTTCGCGCGTCGTCGACGGACACTTTCTCGAAATCCAGCGATTTCATTGCTCGCTCCAATCGATCCAACGAGGGCCACGTCGAGCTCCGGCAAGCAAATGACAGGGGACGTCCGCACGATGACGAACACGCCATCATGCTGCGCGACGACCCTGCCCCCGGGTGACCGCCGGTCGCGTGGCTGCCTCGGCCGGATGAACGGCCGGGAGCCCGCTCCAAGCGATAAGCAATCGCTATGCCTGAGAGACAGATGGGCGGCCGTGAGCGGCTGCCGAACGGCAGCGCAATGAAGGCGCTAAAACCTCGGCGCGCTCGACGCGCGCGCCCGGGAAATGCGTAAACGCGCAGCTGGCGTCGGCAGTACCCTCAGCGCTTGCCGCCCGACAGGCGAGCGAAGTCGCCCATGACCTTCTGCATCGACTCGAACGCCGAACCACCGGAGGACATGACACCCTGCATCGCCGATACGACGTTCTGCATCTTGGTGAGGTCGGGCATCATCGCCATCGCGGCCTTCGCCTGCTTCACCCCCGGCACATCGGCCATCTGATTCTCCATCAGCGTGAACAGGCGCTTCTGGATCTCGACGACGAGCTCGAACATCTCTCCCCAGTAGGCCATCGAGCGCTCGACCGCTTCCTGCGTGACGCTCTGTCCGGCCGCCATCAGCGCGGGAACATCGCCCGCTTCGGCCGCGTGCCGCGCCGCCTTCTTCTGAATGGTGCGCGCAGTCTCCTCGCCTTCGAACTGGAGCTTGCGCACCTTGGCTGTGCTTTCGATCGCCGCGTCGATCACGTCGAGCGCGAGTCGCGCATTCGCCCGATAGAGCTCGAACGCCTCCTCCGGCGTCAGCGTTTTCGCATACTTCGCGAGGTGCGCGGAGTCCGGCATCGTGAACATCGCAGCGCCTGCTGCGGCGGACTTCGGTGCAGTTTTCGCCTTCGCAGCCCCCTGCTTTCCCCTGCGCGCGGCGGTGGATTTCGGCTTCGATTTCGTGGCCATGGTCAACGCTCCTCTGGTGCGGTGATGGCGGGACAGCGGGATGCGTCGCCGCGCGACGGCTGTTCCTCCTTTTTGACTTCGACGAGTCCGCAATGACACGCGGCGGCTTTGGACGGACCCACCGGCCATTGCACGCCCTCGCAGGCTCCGCGTCAACACCGGCGGCCGCCGCGAGATGAAATTTCCCGCCTGAAAGGCATTGACACTCCCGCTCTGCCGCCTATAATAAGGGTACCGCATATCCATACGGTATTCGCCATGTCGCCGGTTTCGCTGGCATCCGCTGTGCCGCTCACTGCTCGCCAGCAGAAGGTCCTCGACTGGATCCGTCGGCATCTCGAATCCACAGGCATGCCGCCCACGCGCGCGGAAATCGCCGCGGGCCTTGGCTTTCGCACCGCGAGCTCCGCCGAAGATCACCTGCGGGCGCTCGCGCGCAAAGGCGTGCTGCAGATGACGCCCGGCGCATCTCGCGGCCTGCGCCTGAAAGAGATGCCCGACCTGCCGGGCACCGGGTTGCCGCTGGTGGGCCGGGTCGCCGCGGGCAATCCCATTCTCGCCGCCGAGCACATCGAAGCGCACGTGCGACTCGACCCAGCCCTCTTCGCCCCGCGCGCTGACTATCTGCTGCGCGTGCGCGGTCAGAGCATGAAGGACGTTGGTATTCTCGACGGCGATTGGCTCGCCGTGCATCGCAGCGACGAGGCGCGTTCCGGGCAGATCGTCGTCGCGCGGCTCCCCGGCCGCGGCGGCGACGAAGTCACAGTAAAGCGGCTCAAACGCCGCGGCGGACAGCTGTTGCTCATCGCCGAGAACCCGGACTTCGCACCTATCATTGTCGATCCGAGGGAAGCTCCGTTCTCGATCGAGGGCATCGCTGTCGGGCTCGTGCGCAATGGCAAGAGCTGGTAGGCGTTTCGTCCGTCGAAAACCTTCACACTTCACTTCCAATGACGAAGACCACAACCGGAGATGTGATGTACACGCTCTACGGCAAGAATGGTTCGGGGTCGGCAGCCATCGAAGCTGCGCTCGCGATCATCGGCGTGCCCTCGCGCATCGTTGAAACGGCAACATGGGAGCAGAACGACGCCTACGCCGAGCTGCTGAAGCTGAATCCGCTAGGGCAGATACCGACGCTCGTGCTGCCCGATGGCAGCGCGCTTTCGGAAAGCGCGGCAATCCTGATCCATCTCGGTCTTGCGCACCCGGACAGCGGTCTCATTGCCCGCGACGAGACGGCGCGTGCGCAGGCGATTCGCGGGCTCGTATTCATCGCGGCCAACTGCTACGCGGCAATCAGTGTCATCGATTATCCCGAGCGCTGGTGCGAGGACGCCGACGAGGCGACGCAAAAGCGAATCCGTAACGGCACGCGGGCGCGTTTGCACCGGCACTGGGATATGTTCGCCGATCTCTTTCCGGCGCGCCCCTTTCTCGGCGGAAACGCGATCGGCGCGCTCGACCTCCACGCCGCCGTCGTGTCGAAGTGGTCGGGGTCGCGAACGCATCTTCAGAAAGCGCGTCCAAAGTTTTACGAAGCGCTGCTGCGCATCGAAGCGCATCCGAAGGTCGCGCCGGTGTTCGCGAAACACTGGCCCGAAAAGTAGGGTCAGAGACGACTTCCGTTCCAACTCCCATTCGAAGACAGCTTTTTCTGCGAAGTCGTCTCTGACCCTACTTCAAGTCTTCGCGCCTCCGGTGCCCACGTCGGCGCCGGCTTTATCCACCCCGTCGAAGGAGACCGCATCATGGCCGTCAAACCCATTCCCGAGGGTTATCACTCCGTCACGCCTTACCTGATTCTCGACGATGCGACGCGTGCGCTCGAGTTCTACAAAAAAGCGCTCGGCGCCGTCGAGTTGATGCGCATGCCCGCTCCGGGCGGCAGGATCGGGCACGCCGAAATCAAGATCGGCGATTCTCCGGTCATGCTCGCCGACGAATCTCCGGAGATGGGCCACAAGAGCGCGCGCAAGCTGGGCGGCTCGCCGGTTTCGCTCATGGTCTATGTCGAGAATGTCGACGCGCGTGTCGCGCAAGCGGTGGCCGCCGGCGCGAAAATCACGCGGCCGATCGCCAACCAGTTCTATGGCGATCGCACCGGCGGCATCGAGGATCCGTTCGGCTACCAGTGGTATATCGCGACGCACGTCGAAGACGTCCCGCCGGACGAGCTCGAGCGCCGCGCAGCGAAAGCGATGGGGGGTGCGAAGTCCGATTGACTTTCGCACGGCGTCTCGATGAATTCCGCGCTCGCCACCGTTCTGTCGAATCCCGCGATCTGGCGCGGCGGCGACTGCGCGCCCGAGCCTGCCGCGGTGTCCTCCGGCTTTCCCGCGCTCGATGCGGTGCTGCCGGGCCGCGGCTGGCCGGGAGACGCGTTGACCGAAATCGTGCTCGAGCGCGAAGGCATCGGCGAGATTCGCCTTACGCTACCCGCGCTCGCGCGCTTGCAGGCGCAGCGCCGCGATGTCGTCTGGATCGCACCTCCACACGTACCGTATGCGCCGGCGCTCGCCACCGCCGGGATCGATCTCGCGCGGCTCCTGATCGTTCGCTGCCGCAATCCCGCCGATCAGCTCTGGGCATACGAACAGGCGCTGCGCGCGCCCGAATGCGGTGCCGCGTTTGCGTGGCTCGGCGTGCAAGATGACCGCGCGATGCGCAGGCTTGCCGTTGCCGCTCGTGAAGGTCGCACATGGGGCGTGCTGTGGCGCCGGCCCGGCCAGCGCGCGCTCGCAACGAAGGCGTCGCTACGGCTCGCGCTTGCGCGACGCCAGGGCCGTCTTGCGGTACGCGTGCTCAAGCGTCGCGGCGCCGATCTCGCCCAACCGGTTTTCGTCTGATTGGAGGCAGCCATGCCTCTCGCTCCTCTCGCTCATCACTTCTTCACGATGGCCTGCAACAACGCGTGGGCGAATCATCGGCTCGACAACGCGTGCAGCCAGCTGTCGCAGGCCGATTTCGTCGCGCGGCGAACGAGCTTCTTTCCCTCGCTCAAGGCCACGCTCAATCACATTCTCACGGTCGATTGGTATTACGTCGACGCGCTGGAGCGGGCCTTCCGCGGCGAGCCGCCCAACACCGAGTCCGCTCGCTTCTTCTCGCCGGAAGAGCCTTTCGAGCGATGCGCGGAGCTGCAACAAGCGCAGCGGAAGACCGATCGCCGATTGATCGATGCCTGTGCGGCGCTCACCGAAGCGCAGCTCGACATGCCGGTACCGGTGCAGCGTCGTGCCGGTATCCTGACCGAGAACGCGACACGGCTTCTCGCACATCTTTTTCAGCACCAGATCCATCATCGCGGGCAGGCGCACGCGATGCTTGCGGAAACCCGTGTCGCACCGCCACAGCTCGACGAATTTTTCTGCGCGAACGAAGCTCATCTGCGTGCGGAGGAGCTCGCGGAGATCGGCCTTTCGGAAACGGCGATCTGGAATTCGCGTTGAGCGGAGTCGATCTCGCAGGGAATTTCGATGATGCTCTGGGCGTGCCTGCTTCTTCAATCGCTATCGCTCGACGTCTTCGCTCGAGCGTTGCCGCCAACGGATGCGGCGAAACCGTTCGCGGTAGCAACCGGCGGGCGCACGCCGCGCATCGTCAGCGTCAATGCGGGCGCGCACGCAACGGGAATCCGGCCCGGACAGCTCGTTTCCGCATCGCTCGCGCTCGCGCCGGAGCTCGTGCTACGCGATCGCAATCCCGGCGCCGAAGCTGCCGCGCTCTCAGCCGTGGCGACGTGGGCGACGCAATTCACGCCCGCCGTCACGCTCGCCCCGCCCGATGCAGTGCTCGTGGAGATCGGCGCGAGCTTGCGACTCTTCGGCGGCCTGCTGAAGCTCATCGCGCAACTATCGGCGGGCGCGCGCGACCTCGGTTATGAGGCGCATCTTGCGCTCGCCCCTACTCCCACTGCGGCGCTGCTCTTCGCCCGTGCCGGCGAAAGCAAGATCAGTCTCGATTTTTCACGCGACAAGGAGGCAGGTAGTGAGCTCGCGGGAAAGTTCGAGCCCGACCGCAATTTCCTCAGCGCGCTTGCGCCGTTGCCCCTCGCACTCACCGATGCCGATCCTGCCGTCATCGCGACGCTCGCCGCCGCGGGTATCACGACGATCGGACAGGCATGTGCATTGCCGCGCGCCCCACTCGCGCGTCGTGTCGGCGCGGACTTCATTGCGTTCCTCGATCGCGCCCGCGGACTCATAGCCGACCCGCGACCGCCGTTCGTGCCGCCACCGCGCTACGCAGGGCAAATCGAGCTGCCAGCGCCTGTGGAAAATATCGAAGCGCTCGCATTCGCGGTCAACCGACTCGTGTACGAGCTTTCGGGATGGCTCACCGGACGCGGACTCGGTGTCATCGAGCTCGCACTCGCGCTGGCGCATGAGCGCTACATCGGCGCGAAGACCGGCATTCCCGCCACGCACGTGCGCTTCGCGCTCGCAGCACCGGCGCGCGCGCACGCGCATCTCATCGGAGTGTTGCGCGAGCGGCTTGCGAGAGTCGCGCTGCCGGCGCCCGTCGAGTCGATCGAGCTCACCACACTCGTGACTGCCCCGCTCGCGGGCCGCAATCTGGGCTTGCTTCCCGGCGACGACGTGGTGACGCCGGTGCCGCTGATCGACCGGCTGCGCGCGCGTCTTGGCGAGGATGCAGTCGCGCTGGTTGCCCCGCACGCCGAATACCGGCCCGAACGCGCGTGGCGCGAAAGCGGAGAAATCCGAGTAGTGCCCGCTGGAAAAAACAGGAATGCCCTCGAAGCGTACGACCCCGCTTTCCCACGACCGATTTGGCTGCTCGCCGAACCCGAACCGCTCGGCCATCTGCTCGAAGCGCAACCGTGGGTACTGCGCGACGGGCCCGAGCGCATCGAATCGGGATGGTGGGATGGCGCCGACGTGCGCCGCGACTACTTCATCGCCGAGAGCCCGCGTGGCGAAACCGTGTGGATCTATCGCGATCACCGGTACGGCATCGACGATGGCGAATGGTTCTTGCACGGGGTGTTCGCGTGAGGCCGTGACCCTTCTCGTCGCCTTCGCCACACCGTTATGATATCGTCATGCGCCCGCGATCCGTCTTTACTGCGTCATCCGTTTCGTGTGCAATGGCGGGCGGGAAATTCCGCGGCGGCTCGCGATCCGCGAGCGCAAGTGAGAATCACTGAGAGGAGTCCACGCAATGCGCATATCCGTCCTGCGTAATCTGATCAACGGTGTCGCGGCTGTTGTTCTCGCGGCGCTCATTGCCAGCCCGGCGCTGGCGCAGAAAACGAAGCTCACCGTGTACACCGCGCTCGAGAACGATCAGCTCGGCCCGTACAAGGAAGCGTTCGAGAAGGCCAATCCGGACGTCGAAATCGCGTGGGTGCGCGATTCGACCGGCGTCGTGACGGCGAAGATCCTCGCAGAGAAGGACAATCCGCGCGCCGACATCATCTGGGGCCTGGGCGCATCGAGCATCGCCTTGTTCGATTCGATGGGACTGCTCGAGCCGTACACGCCGAAGGATGCCGACAAGCTGAAGCCCGTTTTCCATAGCAGCAAGAATCCGATGACGTGGACCGGGCTCGACGCGTGGCTTGCGGTCATGTGCTACAACACCGTCGAAGGCGGCAAGAAGAACCTGCCGAAGCCCGCATCGTGGGCGGACCTCGCGAACCCGGTGTACAAGGATGCGATCGTCATGCCCAACCCGGCATCCTCGGGTACCGGCTACCAGGCGGTCTATGCGTGGATTCAGCTGATGGGCGAAAAGCAGGCTTGGGAATTCATGGACAAGTTGCACCAGAACGTCGCCGTCTACCTGCACTCCGGGTCGGCTCCGTGCGTCCAGGCCGCGAAGGGCGAGCGCGTGATCGGCATCGGCTTCGACATGCGCGGCGCGAAGGAAAAGACCGCCGGTGCGCCGATCGATATCATCATGGCGAAGGAAGGCGCGCCGTGGGACATGGAAGCCACCGCGATCATGAAGGGAACGAAGAACCTTGCCGCGGCGAAGAAGCTCGCCGATTTTGCTGCGAGCAAGCCCGCCTACGAGCTCTATGGCAAGTACTACGCGATCGTCGGTTATCCGGGCATGAATCCGGCGCCGCCGAACTATCCACCGAGCGCCGACTCCCAGATGGTCAAGATCGATCTCGCAAAGATGGGTGAGGAACGCGCAAGGATCCTCGCCGAATGGTCGAAGCGCTACGATAGCAAGTCCGCACCCAAGTAGCGCTCGCATTTCGGCATCTCGCCTCGCTGCGATGCAACCCGCCGCCCGGCTCTACGCCGGGCGCGGGCCGCATTTGTCGACATGACGGACAACGCTGCCGCAACGGGACTCGCCCCGTATCTGGTGATCGAGCGTCTCACCAAGCAGTTCGGCGCGTTCACCGCACTCAAGGACATCTCGCTCGAGATCCCGGCGGGCGAGTTCGTTTGTTTCCTCGGTCCGTCGGGCTGCGGCAAGACGACGCTGCTGCGCTGCATCGCGGGCCTCGACACGCAGACTTCGGGACGTATCTTCCAGAACAACAAGGAGATCTCGACGCTTCCGGCGTCGAAGCGCGACTTTGGCATCGTATTCCAGTCTTACGCGCTGTTTCCGAATCTGACGGTCGCGGCAAATGTCGGCTACGGGCTCGTCAGCCGCGGAATTCCGAGAGTCGAGATCCGTACGCGCGTCGAAGAGCTTCTGCGTCTGGTCGGCATGCCGGATGCGGGTCGCAAATTTCCGGCGCAGCTTTCCGGCGGACAGCAGCAGCGCGTCGCAGTCGCGCGCGCGATGGCGCTCTCGCCGGGTCTCCTGCTGCTCGACGAGCCGTTGTCTGCGCTCGATGCCCGCGTGCGCGCGCATCTGCGAATCGAGATCCGGCGGCTGCACCAGCGCCTCGGCGTGACGACGATCATGGTCACGCACGATCAGGAAGAAGCGCTGACGATGGCCGATCGCATCGTCGTGATGAACCAGGGGGGGATTGAGCAGACTGGCACGCCCACCGAGGTGTATCGCAAACCGACAACAGCGTTCGTCGCCGATTTCGTTGGCCACACGAATTTCCTGCCAGCGGTGGTCATCGGCCCGAAGCAGGTCCGCTGCGGAACGATCGACCTCGGTTGCGACCTCGACGTCCGACCGGGAGCGGGTCACGACGTCACGCTCGCGATCCGCCCGGAGGATGTCGTCGTGCGCAACGTCGTGGCGTCGATGCCCAACATGCTCGTCGCGAAGGTAGCCGAGATCGAATTTCTCGGATCGTTCTGCCGCGTGGGGCTGACGATCAACGGCGGTAACAGTGCGCCGGCGCTGGTCGCCGATTTCTCGATCAACGCCGTTCGCGATCTCGCGATCGAAGCGGGGAAGGAGATCCCGATCGCGTTACCGCCCGAACGGATCCGCGTCTTCCCTCGCGCACCGACGAAGCCGTGATGGCGGCTCGCTCCGTCCCGATCGGCGCCGCAACACCGTGACGCCTCCGGTTTCCGCAACTTCAGCCGCAACCGCGATCTCCGCGCCGTTCGGCGCACCGACAGTCGCGCGGCGCAGGCTCGACCGCGACGACATCGTGATGCGCGTCGGCGTCTGCCTGCTAATCGGCTGGCTGCTGGTGACGCTCGTGCTGCCCCTTGCGACACTGCTCGAGAAGAGCTTCCAGGACCAGAACGGCAAATTCGTCGGCCTTGCCAATTACATCCACTACTTTTCGACACCAGCACTTTTCGATTCCGTCTGGAACAGCCTGTTCATCGCCTTCCTGTCGACCATCATCGTGCTGCCGATCGCGTTCACCTACGCGTATGCGCTGCAACGCACCTGCATGCGCTGGAAAGGCCTCTTTCAGGCGCTGGCGCTGATTCCGATCCTCGCGCCATCGCTCTTGCCGGCAATCTCGCTCATCTACCTGTTCGGCAACCAGGGTGTCCTCAAGGAACTGCTCTTTGGCGGCTCGATCTACGGCGCCGGGGGAATCGTGGTCTCCCAGGTCTTCTACTGTCTGCCGCACGCGATGATCATCCTGGTCGCTGCACTGTCGGGTGCCGACGCACGGCTGTACGAGGCTGCGGACGCACTCGGCGCATCGAAGACCCGGATTTTCTTTACCGTCACGCTGCCGGGAGCGAAATACGGGATCATCAGCGCCGGGTTCGTCGTGTTCACGCTCGTGATCACCGATTTCGGCATCGCCAAGGTGATCGGGGGCAAGTTCAACGTGCTGGCGACGGATATTTTCAAGCAGGTGGTCGGGCAACAGAACTTCGAGATGGGCGCGGTCGTCGGATTCATCCTGCTGATTCCGGCGGTCGTCGCGTTCATCGCCGACCGCATCACGCAGCGCCGGCAAGTCGCGTTGCTCAGCGCGCGCGCCGTGCCGCTGCATCCGATGCCGGAGCCGCGGCGCGACTGGGCGCTGTTCGCGTTCTGTGCAGTCGTCGCGGGTCTGATCTTCGGGTTCCTCGCGATGGCGGCATGGGCCTCGTTCATCACACGATGGCCGTACAACCTCGCGTTGACATTCAACAATTACAAGTTCGGTAATTTCGACACCAACGGCTGGGCTGCCTATTGGAATTCCGTCGAGCTCGCTATCTGGACTGCGGTCATCGGCACGACTGTCGTCTTTCTCGGCGCATATCTCCTCGAGAAGACGCGCCGCTTCGCGTTCTGGCGCGGCGTTGCCCAGCTGATGGCCATGCTCCCGATGGCTGTACCCGGTCTCGTGCTCGGCCTCGCCTATATCTTTTTCTTCAACGCGAAGGGCAACCCGCTCGGGTTCATTTACGCGACGATGATCATCCTCGTCGTCAACTCGATCACGCACTTCTACACGGTGAGCCACCTGACGGCGACCGCCGCGCTAAAGCAGATGGATCCCGAGTTCGAAGCGGTGTCGTCATCGCTTCGGGTGTCATTGCTGCGCACGATGGCGCGCGTGACGATCCCCGTATGCCTGCCATCGATCCTCGACGTCAGTATTTATCTGTTCGTCAACGCGATGACGACGGTCTCGGCGGTGATCTTCCTCTATTCGACCGACACGAAGCTCGCAGCGGTGACGATCATCAACATGGACGAGTCGGGCTTCACCGCAGCAGCGGCGGCGATGGCGATGACGATCGTCGCCACGTCCGCCGCGGTCAAGATCGCACACGTCCTGCTGACGCGCCGCCTGCAGCGCGTCACGCAGGCGTGGCGCAAGCGCTAGGTCATCCCGCCGAACGCGGCCCGAAGCCGCGCAGACCTACCGCGCTCGGATCACCGGCATCGCCGGACATCGCCGTCACCCGGCGGATTTCAGTCATCAATTGGCGGACTGATCGCCTTGCAGCATCCCTCGCGAATGCTCGGCTCGGCCCTAACGGGCCGGTCGCGGATTCTGCATCCGCGGCTCGACGCCGTTGCTACGCAATTCGTCAAGCCACATCTCATGGATGCGCGGGTCCTGGTCTTCGTAGTCAATCTGGTCGCCGCCGTGGCGTCTGCTCGTCCAATCGGCACCGGTTTCACCGGGCTTCGCGCCGATCGAAGAGCGCCGCTGCGCCGCGGTGAACGGGTACCGCACACTGCCGACCCCGGTCGCGACGTAGCGTGCCGGCTCGCTGCCGGTATTGAAGTGCTGATGAAACTGGCGCTCCGCAGCCATTTTTCCACCAATAGGGAACTTCATGATCGCGACCACGATGGGCCGGGCGGCAAGCCGCTCGCGCTCTTCCAGTCCGGCGCGATCGCGCTCTATGCCGCCGAGAAATCTGAACGGCTCATTCCGCGGGACGACGCGGCAAGGTTCGAGATGATGGCCTGGTTCCTCACCGCCGTCACCGATGTTGCTGCAACAAGCACGGCGATTCTGCACGTCGGGTGGGAGGAACTGGACCGCACGCCGGGAAACCTTGAATTCTTCGAGAAACGATTGATCGCTCTCGTCCGCGTTATCGATGCCCGTCTCGCGAGCAAACTTATCTTATGGACGAGTTGACCATTGCCGATCTTGCGCTCCATCCGGTCATCGCCCATCCCCGGCCGATCATCGAGAAGGCCGGCGAGTTCGGCAACTTATGGCGCTGGATCGCGGTGCTGGGCGCGCGCGCCCGGCGTGATCAATGGAATGACGTGCCTATGAGGCGACGCTCGACCGCCAGTGCGATAGGTGTCGAGCGCCCGGATTCAAGCTTCACTCGAGCGTTTTTGGCGGGGACCGATCGGCGGTCCCCGCCTTTCACCTGAGCGTCAGTGGCCGTGCAGCTGCCCGCGAATTTCTCCTGTGGGTGAAACAGAGCTGTGCACGTTGCCGTACGCCTTGCCGCGGCGAATCGCGTCGATCACATCCGCCAACGAAGTCGTGTCGACCGCCTGCACGTTGGGAATGATGTTTGCGGCGGTCAACGTTCCCGTTATCGTGCCGGTATGCCCCGCTGGGCATGTCGGGGTTCCGGACTGCGCGGCCGGTGCCGGAGCGGCCGCGGTTTGGCAGAGCCACAGAACGATGCCGCCGGCCACATTCTTCTGTCCGATGTGGATGTGCGCCTGCGTGACGTTCCCATCGAGGTCTTCGTAAGTCAATTCGTAGCCGATCGAGGTCCCTGCGGGGTCGATCGTGAGCACGAGTTCGCCGCCCGCATTGGATATCGCAATCGGGACTTCGTTGTCCGCAGTCAATTCCACCCTGACGGTGTCGGGACCCTTGTCCTTCGGACCGGGGCCGGCATTCACGGCGGGTGCTACCAGCAGTCCGGCGGTGAGAAGCGACAGGGCGCAAGTTAGCGCTTTGCGATGCATGGTGTTCCTCCTGTTCCGCGGTTATCGCCGGCAGGCGAGTGACCGTGAGACGGCCGGCGAACAGGAACGTGAACACAACCGGAACCTGACGTATTCCTTGCTAACCTTGGAAACGGGCCGGTCTGCGCTGAAAGCCGCCGGAGCGGAAAAAATCAGGCCCGCGTCGAGCTTCCCCGACCGAAGCCCAGCAGCTACGCCGCTACGCGCGCGGACGTAGCGGGACTCACCTGCCGGATGCCCATTTCGCGCAGCGTGTGGCGTATCGCATTGACCGCCTGCCGGATTTCTTCGGGGCCGATCGCGCCGATGCAGCCGACGCGGAAGGTCTCGACCTGCGTCAGCTTGCCAGGGTACAGGATGTATCCCTTGTCGCGGACGCGCTCGTAGAAGTCCTTGAACGCGTAGCGAGGGTCCGCGGGCGCATGAAAGGTGACGATCACGGGCGCCTGGATCTCCGGCTTGAGAAAGGTGCGGAAACCGAGCTCTGCCATACCCGCGACCAGCGCGTCGCAATTTTTAGTGTAACGCGCGAGTCGCGCCGGCTGGCCACCTTCAGCGCGAAGCTGGTCGAGCGCCGCGTTGAAGGCGACGACGACATGGGTCGCCGGCGTGTAGCGCCACTGCGTCGTGCGCTCCATGTAGGTCCACTGATCGTACAGATCGAGGGAGAGCGACGTCGAGCGTCCGGCGCACTGTTCGAGCACGCTTCGACGAGCGAACACGAAGCCCATTCCCGGCGGACCCTCTACGCATTTACCCGAAGCGGCTATCAGCGCGTCGAACGGCGTAGTCCGCGCATCGATTCCGACAGCCGCAAACGAGCTCATCGCGTCGACGATGAGGCTCTTGCCGCGCTTGGCAACGACCGCAGCGATTTCCGGCAGCGGATTGAGAATGCCTGTCGAGGTCTCGCAGTGAATCAGCCCGACGTGAGTGATCGACGCATCGGCGGCGAGCAGCCGCTCAACGTCGTGTCCGGTCGTCGGCGTGTCTTCCGCCGTTTCGAACACCGACACTTTGCGCCCCATCATCCGCGTGAGCTTCGCGAATCGAGTGCCATAGGCGCCATTCACCAGCACCAGTACGTGCCCGTCTCGGGGGACCAACGTGTTGACGGCAGCCTCGACGGAGAACGTCCCGCTGCCTTGCATCGGTACGCATACGTGCGTCCCATGTCCCTGGACGATATCGAGGAGCTTCCCGCGCATCTCCGCGGTGACTTCATTGAAAGCCGTATCCCACGATCCCCAGTCGCGCAGCATCGCGGCCTTGGTTTCGAGTGACGTCGTCAGCGGACCTGGCGTCAGCAGAATGGGATCGCGCGAAGGCAGGCTCATGAACCGGCACTCCCAGAGAGTGGTTGGCGGCAAGCGCGACGGCCAGATGGTCGAGCGGCAGGACCGGCACGCCGTGGGGACGCTTTGTAGATTGTTGACAATCTACACCGGGAAGCGTCCAATACGCAAGATGTTCAAGACGCCTGCCAACGGCGGCAACGGCGCGTCGCCGCGCCCGGCCGCGCCGCGCACCGCGCGCAGCGACCGAAACGCCGCAGTTTCGCTTCCGCCCTCGCCTTCTCCGCCGGCGCCGACTCGCCCCGCCGCTGCGATTGCGCTCGTCAAATCGAGCTCGTTGCCGATGCTCGTCCAGCAGGAGCTCGAGCACAGCATTCTCGCCGGTGAGCTTCCCGCCGGCAGCAAGCTCAACGAAGCGGCGATCGCGGATCGACTCGGCGTTTCGCGCGGTCCCGTGCGGGAAGCCTTTCGCGCTCTCGAGGAATTGGGGCTCGTGCGGCTCGAAAAGAATCGCGGCGTGTTCGTGCGGCTGATTCCCGTCGAGGAGGCCGACGAGATCTACGAGCTACGCGCGGTGCTCGATGAATTCGTCGGGCGGCGGCTCGCTCAGGCGATCAACCCGGAACAGGTCCGTGAGCTCCGGGGGCGCGTCGAGCGGATGGAGAAGGCAGCCGCCAAAGGCGACGTCGATGGGTACCTTGCTGCGAACGTCGAATTCCACGATCGGCTGGTCGAGCTCGCCGGCAACACGAAGCTGCTGGTCATGTACCGGCGCCTCGTCAACGAGCTTCGCCTGTTTCGCCGCGCGTCGCTCGCGCAGAGCGGCGTGCTGCCGGTGTCCACACGCGAGCACCGCAACATCGTCGACCGGATTGCCGCCCGCAAGCCGCTCGATGCGGGTCGGGCGCTCTACGCTCATGTCATCGCAAGCCGCGAACGCATGCACCGTGCGAAGGCGCCGCAGGCCGCGTCCGACGCGAAAAAGAAGATTTCATCGAGGAAATCCCGTTGAACCCACCGACCATTACCGTCAACCGCCGGTCGTATCGCTGGCCGGAGCGACCGCTTGTCGTCGTCTGCGTCGACGGCTGCGAGCCCGATTACATCAACCAGGCGATCGCATCGGGCTGTGCGCCCTTTCTCGCCGGCCTGCGCGAGACGGGTACGTGTCTCACCGCCGACTGTGTCGTGCCATCGTTCACGAACCCGAACAATCTCTCGATCGTCACCGGCGCGCCGCCGGCGGTGCACGGGATCTGCGGCAATTACTTCTGGGATCGCGACGCAGGCGCCGAAGTGATGATGAACGACCCGAAATACCTCCGCGCGCGCACGATCCTCGCGACGTTTGCCGACGCCGGCGCGAAAGTCGCCGTGGTCACCGCGAAGGACAAACTGCGCGCACTTCTTGGTCACAAGCTTACCGGCATCTGTTTCTCATCGGAGAAATCCGCCGAGGCAAGCCTCGAAGCCAATGGCATCGATTCCGTTCCGGCGATGGTCGGGATGCCGGTGCCGTCGGTTTACAGCGCCGAGCTCTCCGAGTTCGTGTTCGCCGCAGGCGTGAAGCTGATGGAGCGTGTGCGCCCCGACGTGACGTATCTGTCGACGACCGATTACGTCCAGCACAAAGTGGCGCCCGGGGTAGGCGCCGCCAATGCGTTCTACCACATGATGGACGGCTACCTCGGCCGACTCGCCGAGATGGGTGCAACGGTTGTCGTCACCGCCGACCACGGAATGAATGCGAAAACCGATGCATTCGGCCGCCCGAACATCGTCTTCATGCAGGATGCGCTCGACCGGGCCTATGGCGCCGGAACGACACGCGTCATTCTTCCGATCACCGATCCGTACGTCGTTCATCACGGCGCACTAGGCTCGTTTGCGACGGTCTATCTTTCCTCGCCGGTCACATTGTCCGATGCGACGGCACGGATCAGAGAGATGCCGGGAATCGAGCTCGTGCTTTCCCGCGGCGACGCGTGCGCGCGCTTCGAGCTTCCGGCCGATCGCGTCGGCGACCTTGTCCTGGTGTCCGAACGGCTCACCGTCATCGGCACGAGTGTCGAGCGTCATGATTTGTCCGGCCTCGATGCGCCGCTGCGCTCGCACGGCGGACTCTCCGAACAGCAGGTTCCGCTGATCGCCAATCGCGGCGCGCGGTCGCTGCCCGAGGCGCGGCGCTGGCGCAATTTCGACGCGTTCGATCTCGCCCTCAACTACCTCAATTGAGCGCCTCGCGATGAACATGATGACTGAGCTGAAGGACGTCCGGCATGGCAGCATGCTGCGCGCGAAGATGCGCATCGCCGGCGAAGAAGTCGGCGGCGAGAGCACGATCGACGTTCACAATCCGTACACCGGCGCAGTCGTGGGCACGGTGCCGAAAGCGACGGTCTCCGAGGTCCAGCGTGCGATCTCGATCGCAAAGGGTTTCAAGCCAACGCTTACCCGTTACGATCGGTACCGGATCCTCTACCGCACCGCCGAGCTGATCCGCACGCGTACCGAAGAAATCTCCGACTTGATCACCGCAGAATGCGGAATCTGCAAGAAGGACTCACTGTACGAAGTCGGGCGCGCCTGCGACGTGTTCGTCTTCGCCGGCAACGCGGCGCTCGCCGACGACGGCCAGATCTTTTCGTGCGACCTCACTCCGCACGGCAAGAAACGCAAGGTATACACGCTGCGCGAGCCGTTGCTGGGCGTGATCTCCGCGATCACGCCGTTCAATCACCCGCTCAATCAGGTCGCGCACAAGGTCGCGCCGTCGATCGCGACCAACAATCGGATGGTGCTCAAGCCCACCGAGAAAACACCGCTTAGCGCGCTGCTGCTCGCCGACATCCTCTACGAGGCGGGCTTGCCGCCCGAGATGTTCTCCGTTGTAACCGGTGATCCGCGCGAGATCGCCGACGAGATGCTGACGAACGCCGACGTCGATCTCGTCACGTTCACCGGCGGCATCGCGGTCGGCAAGTACATCGCCGCTAAAGCGATCTACAAACGGCAAGTGCTCGAGTTGGGCGGCAACGACCCGATCATCGTGATGGAGGATGCGGACATCGCCGAGGCAGCCGCGCTCGCCGCTGCCGGCTCGTACAAGAATTCAGGGCAGCGTTGCACCGCGGTGAAGCGGATGCTCGTCCACGAAGCAGTCGCCGACCGTTTCGTCGGCGAGCTTCTCGAGCGAACGCGCGCATGGAGCTATGGCGATCCGATGGATCCCACGCTCGACATGGGTACGGTGATCGACGAGGCCGCGGCGAAGTCGTTCGAGAGTCGCGTGAACGAAGCGGTCAAGCTCGGCGCGAAACTGCTTGCCGGGAACGTCCGGCGCGGCGCGCTCTACTCGCCGACGCTCGTCGATCGTGTGCAGCCCGACATGCCGGTCGTCAAGTCGGAGACGTTCGGACCGGTCTCGCCGGTGATTCGCTTCAAGACGATCGACGAGGCGATCCGGATCGCAAACGGCACGGACTATGGGCTCTCGTCCTCCGTCTGCACCAATCGCCTCGACTACGTCACCAAGTTCGTCTCCGAGTTGAACGTCGGGTCGGTCAACGTGCGCGAGGTTCCAGGGTATCGGCTGGAGCTGACGCCGTTCGGCGGCATCAAGGATTCGGGGCTGGGCTACAAGGAAGGCGTGCAGGAGGCGATGAAGAGCTTCACCAATACCAAAACCTATTCGCTGCCGTGGTGAGCGCGCGCGCGACGATGGACGAAGCGTTGCCGCCGCTCGATGTTGCCGCCGAAGGCGACGTCAACACTTCACCGCTGCGTCGCGCGTTCGAAGCGGAGCACCTGCACGCGCCGACGCGCGCGCTGCTCGACGCCGATGCCGACGTCTTCCTGCGGCAGTCGTTGTCGACGCCGTGCTTCAACGCGCTCGCCTCCTGCGACGGAATCTGGTTGACCGACGTCGAGGGCCGACGCGTGATGGATTTCCACGGTAACAGCGTCCATCAGGTCGGGTATCGTCATCCGCATGTGATCGCGGCAGTGAAGCGCCAGCTCGACACGCTGCCGTTCTCGCCGCGTCGCTACACCAATGCTGCTGCCGTCGATCTCGCTGCGAAGCTCGCCGCCCTTGCGCCCGACCCGCTCGGCAAGGTGCTGTTCGCGCCGGGCGGCACGCTGGCAATCGGCATGGCGCTCAAGCTCGCGCGTGTCGCGACGGGCCGACATAAGACGCTTTCGCTGTGGGACAGCTTCCACGGCGCCTCTCTCGACGCGATCTCGATCGGCGGCGAGGCGATCTTTCGCAAGGGAATGGGCCCGCTGCTGCCGGGTACCGAGCACGCGCCGCCGTGCGATCCGAGCGCGTGTCGATTCGGCTGCGGCGGCACCTGCAACGCAAGCTGCGCCGAGTACCTCGACTACGTGCTCGCCAAGGAAGAGGACATCGGTGCCGTCATCATCGAGACCGTGCGCTCGACCGACGTCCAGATACCGCCTCCGGAGTACTACCGGATCGTGCGCGATGCGTGCGACCGCCATGGCGCGCTGCTCATCCTCGACGAGGTGCCGATCTGCCTCGGCCGCACCGGACGCATGTTCGCGTTCGAGCACTACGGGATCGTTCCCGACATGGTCGTGCTCGGCAAAGGTCTGGGTGGCGCTGTGTTCCCGATGGCCGCCCTCATCGCCCGCCGTGATCTCGATGTCGCCGCCGATCGAGCGCTCGGCCACTACACGCATGAAAAGAGCTCGATCGGCAGCGCCGCTGCGCTCGCAACGCTCGAGATCATCGAGCGCGAAGGGTTGCTCGAGCGCGCGCAGACGCTCGGCACCAGGGCGCTCACCCGGATGCGCGAGCTGCAGCGCAAGCATTCGCTTGTCGCACACGCGCGCGGCATCGGCCTGCTGTTGGCGCTGGAGCTTGCGCGCGACGGAGCGCCGGCGCGCCGCGAAGCCGAACAGGTGATGTATCACTGCCTCGCCCACGGTCTGTCATTCAAGGTGGGCCAGGGCAACGTCCTGACGCTGTCACCACCGCTCATCATCACCGAAGCCGAGCTCGACGCGGCGTTCGACATCCTGGACCGCGCACTCGGCGCCGTCGAGGCGGGCGAGGTCTGAAGCGCGATGCAGACGCTCCTCAATCTTCTCGCCGGGGTATCGCTCCTCGTCTGGGGCACGCACATCGTCCGCGTCGATATCCTCCGGCTCTTCGGCGGGTCGCTGCGCCGCTTCTTGCGGGTGAGTGTCGCCAATCCGATCCGCGCGTTCTTCGCCGGCGTCGGAATCACCGCACTCATTCAGAGCAGCACGGCGACCGCACTGATCGTCGCGGCATTCGCCGGTCAAGGCCTGATCGGCACCGCACAAGCGCTCGCCGTCATGCTGGGCGCGGACGTCGGAACATCCCTCGTGACCGTCGCCCTTTCGACCAATCTGTCCTGGCTCTCGCCGCTGCTGATCTTCGTCGGCGTCGTGCTGTACCTGTCGCGGCGGTCCGACCCCATCGGAAGGTTCGGCCGCGTGCTGATCGGGCTGGGGCTCATCATCTTCGCGCTGCAATGGATCTCGGTGGCTGCGAAACCCGTCGTCGAAGCGGCCGGCGTCCAGGTGATCTTCGCATCGCTCACCGGTGACGTGCTGCTTGACATGCTGGTCGCCGCGGGCTTCACGATTCTCTGCTATTCGAGCCTCGCCGTGGTGCTCGTCGTTGCGACGCTCGCTTCGCTGCACGTGATCGCGTTGCCGGTTGCGCTGGGCCTCGTGCTCGGCGCAAACCTCGGCAGCGGGTTCCTCGGGATGATTTCCACGTTGAAGGCCACTCGCGAAGCCCGGCGCGTGACCCTCGGCAATTTCCTTTTCAAGCTGATCGGCTGCCTGGTTCTGGTGCCGTTTGTCAATCACGTCGAAGCGCCCGTCGCCTCGCTCGGCGTCGCACCCAATTACGAAGTCGTGCTGTTTCATCTCGGCTTCAACATCGCACTCGCCATCGCGTTCATCTTTTTCACCGCGCCGATCGCGCGCGTCGCCGAACGGCTGCTGCCGACCAAGCACCTCGCCGACGACCCGTCGAAGCCCCGCTACCTCGATCCTTCGGCGCTCGATACTCCGGCGCTCGCGATCTCTTGCGCGGCACGGGAAGCGCTGCGGATCGGCGACGTGATCGCCCAGATGTTGAACGGCATGCTGACCGTGCTCAAGTTCAACGATCGCGTGCTCGCCGAGCGGCTGCGCAAGATGGACGACATCGTCGACGATCTCTACACCGCGGTGAAGCTCTACCTCACGCAGATTTCCCGGGAGGCGCTCGAGGAGAGCGAAGGCCGGCGCTGGACCGACATCGTTTCCTTCACGATCAACATGGAGCAGATCGGCGACATCATCGAGCGGATCATCACCGACATCGAGGACAAGAAGATCGACAAGGGACGCACGTTCTCCGAGGCGGGGCTCGCCGAGATCGTGGATCTGCACGGGCGGCTGATCGCCAATCTGCAGCTTGGTTTTGCGGTGTTTCTGAACGGTGATCTGAAGAGCGCCCAGGAGCTTCTCGCGCAGAAGGTGTTGTTCCGCGACCTCGAGCGCATGTACGCGAATACGCACCTCGAGCGACTCGCCGGTCAGACCGTCGAAAGCATCGAGACTTCCTCCCTGCACCTCGATATGATCGCCGACCTGCGCCGAATCAATTCGCACGTCTGTTCGATCGCCTATCCGATTCTCGAGCAGGCGGGCGTGCTCGCGAAGACGCGGTTGAAGACACCCGATCCCGTACCCGCGAGCGGCACCCGCCAGGTTGATGCCAGCGCCTGAGCTGACCTTCGGCATCACGCTCGCCGTGCTCGCCGCAGGCTTCCTGCATGCGAGCTGGAATGCGCTCCTCAAGTCGGCGCCGGGCGGTGATCCGCTGCTCGATACGGCGACGGTCGTCGTCGGTGGCGCGGTGTGGGGTGTCGTGGTCATTCCGTTCGCGGGGCTGCCCGATCCGTCCGCCTGGAAGTTCATCGCGGGCTCGGCGTTCATTCATTGGGCGTATTACATAACGCTTGCCCACGCGTACCGCACGGGAGATCTGTCGTTCGCCTATCCGTTGATGCGCGGAACCGCACCGCTCCTCGCCACGGTCCTGGGCGTCGTGTTCCTGCGGGAGTTGCCCACACCGCAGGTCGCGCTTGGAATCGCGCTCATCTGCATCGGCATCGTCTCGATCGCGTTCGTTCGCCGCGAGGCACATCCCCGCGCCGCGCTGTACTATGCCCTCGCCAACGCGGCGATCATCGCCATCTACACATTGATCGATGGCGCCGGCGCGCGCACATCCGGCAACGCGGCCAGCTACGTCGCATGGCTCACGTTTCTCGAGGCGATTCCGTTCCTCGTGTGGATTCGGTTGCGCAAAGGCGCCGCGTCCATCACCTATATCGGTCGCGGTTGGCGTCGCGGCATCCTCGGCGGTGCAGCAAGCCTCGGCGCATACGGGATCGTGCTCTGGGCGATGACACGTGCTCCAGTCGCCGCCGTCGCCGCGCTGCGCGAAACTTCGGTGCTCTTCGCCGCGCTGATCGGCGCGATCTGGCTAAAGGAAGGCTTCGGGCTTCCGCGCATCGCTGGTGCGGCGAGCGTGGTCGCCGGGGTCGCGGCGCTCAAGCTCTGACGCTTCATGCCTGATCTCCCGACTCGAGCGCGCGTTGTCATCGTCGGCGGCGGCATCGCCGGCGCATCGACTGCCTATCACCTTGCGAAGCTCGGCGTGAAGGACGTCGTGCTGCTTGAACAAGGAAAGTTGACGTGCGGCACGACGTGGCACGCCGCGGGCCTCGTGGGGCAAATGCGGGCCACGCGCAACGCGACGCGAATGAGCCGCTACGGCATCGAGCTCTATTCATCGCTCGAGAAGGAAACGGGTCTCGGCACGGGCTGGAAACAATGCGGGAGCCTCAACATTGCGAAGACACCCGAACGATTGACGCTGATGAAGCGACAGATGGCCCGGGCGAAGAGCTTCGGCATCGAGTTCGAGTTCGTCTCACCTGCGGAGGCCGGAAAGCGCGTGCCCATCCTGCGCACCGATGATCTCTCCGGCGCTGTCTGGATTCCCGGAGACGGCAAGGCGAATCCGACCGATCTGACGCAATCGCTCGCCAAGGGCGCGCGCATGCGCGGTGCGACGATCGTCGAGGGCGTGCGCGTCACTGGCGTGAAGACCGACTCTGGGCGCGTTTCGGGCATCACGTGGAAATCCGCAACCGACGAAGGAACGATCGCGTGCGAAACGCTCGTCAATTGCGCCGGCCAATGGTCACGCGCATTCGGGCGTCTCGCAGGCGTTACGGTCCCGCTCTATGCGGCCGAGCATTTCTATCTCGTCACCAAGCCGATCGCGGGCGTGTCACCCGACATGCCGGTCGTTCGCGACCCCGACGGCTACCTCTACTACAAGGAAGAAGTGGGCGGCATCGTGATGGGCGGCTTCGAGCCTAAGGCGAAGCCCTGGAACGTCGAGCCGATTCCCGACAACTTCGAATTCCAGCTGCTGCCCGAGGATTGGGATCATTTCGAGATCCTGATGACGAACGCAATTCACCGAACGCCATGCCTCGAGACGGCCGAAGTGAAGCTGCTGCTCAATGGTCCCGAGAGTTTTACGCTCGACGGCAATTTCATCCTCGGCGAAGCGCCGGAGCTCGGCGGATTCTTTGTCTGCGCGGGCTTCAACTCCGCGGGAATCGCGAACGCCGGCGGCGCCGGCCGGCTCGTCGCCGAATGGATCGTCGAGGGCGATCCGCCACTCGATTTGTGGGATGTCGACACGCGCCGCTTCGCGCCGTTTCACGCCAATCGCCAGCACCTCGCCGACCGCACTGTCGAATCGCTTGGTCTGCACTACGCGATGCGCTGGCCGCGTGAAGAGCTCGAGACCGTGCGGCCGCTGCGCCGCTCGCCGCTCTACGACCGCCTCGCCGCGAAGGGCGCGGTGTTCGGCAGCAAGATGAACTGGGAGCGGGCTAACTACTTCCTCCCTGTGGGAGCAGCGCGACCGCCTTACACGTTCGGCACGCCGGGGTGGCTGCCGTTCGTTCTCGACGAGCAGCGTGCTTGCCGCGACGACGCAGTCGTCTTCGACCAGACGTCGTTTTCGAAGTTCGTTCTGAAAGGCCGCGACGCGCTCGCGGTGCTGCAGCGGCTGTGCGCGAACGAGATCGACGTCGCCGTGAACAAGATGGTCTACACGGCGATGCTCAATGCGCGTGGCGGCTTCGAAAGCGATTTGACGGTCGTGCGACTTGGGGCTGCAGAGTTCTTCATCATCACCGGCTCGTCGCAGACAACGCGCGATTTCGCGTGGATCGAGCGCGCGATTCGTCCCGACGAGCACGCCGCGCTCGTCGACGTGACTAACGCATATTCGGTGATCTCGGTGATGGGACCGAAGGCAGAAGTGCTGCTGGGTCGCGTGTCACAGGACGATTTGTCGAAGGCTGGCATGCCGTTCTCGACGACGAAAATGATCGATGTCGGCTACGCGCGCGTTCGCGCCGCACGAATGAGCTACGTCGGAGGCCCCGGCTACGAGCTCTACGTTTCGACGGATCAGTGCGTGACGCTATATGACGCGCTGTGGAGCGCCGGCGGCGAATTCGGTCTCCAGGACGCTGGCTACTACACGATCGACGCATTACGCATCGAAGCGGGGCGCCGCGCATGGGGCGCCGAGCTCTCCCCCGACGAAACGCCGTGGGAAGCGGGACTCGGCTACGCGGTGAAAATGGACAAGCCAATGCCGTTCATCGGCCGCGAAGCGCTTGCGAAGCAGCAGGTGGCGGGCGTGAAGAAGCGTCTCGTCATGTTCACGTTCGACGATCCGGCCGCGTTCCCGTGGGGCGGCGAGCCGATTTTGATGAACGGCCGCAATGTGGGTGAATTGACGTCAACCGGCTACAGTCGGAAATACGGAAGAGCGGTCGCGATGGGATATGCGCGAGGTGAAACTCAGTTGACCGATGAAGTTGTACTCGGTGCGAAATACCAGGTCGACATCGCGGGCCAGCTAATCGAGGTGACTCCGCATTTGAAGCTTGGCTGACCTTCAATCGCGGTTCGTCCCGTCACGGCGTTGTCCCGCAAAAGGACAACGCCTGCATTGCCTAACCGATGGGCGGTGGCGTGCTTGCGGTTGTTACATCCTTTCGTCGACGAGGCAGATGGGGCCGAGGCAACTGATGAATGTGTGGACGCCCCGTGCCATCGCCTGCTGCTCTTCGAATTCCTCTTGCTCGAACAACGTGCGGCCGTTTTCGTCTGCTTCCTCGTACATCTGGTATAGATCCAGCGCCTGCAACGCGAGCAGGCAATAGCCGAGCACTCCGCCGGCATTGAGTTTGTTTGCCTTATGTTCCGACATCTTGCGCATGCTCTCCAATTCCTTCTTGGCCCAATCCCGAAAATCCCTTAGCCGCCCACGGGCCATGCGCCCCTCCATGTCTTGCGCAGTTTCCTCGATCGCTCTTTCAGCGCTCGCGATCGCTTCACGCAAATACGCCATCTGTTTATAGAACTCGCTTTCTCCCCGCGGATCTCGGGAATTGACCGGGTCGCCATGGACGTAGCGATAAAGATTGACATCGCCGCCGCCGAAATCGGCTGGATCCTTCGTCGTCCAGCGGCCGGTTGATGCGTCGTAGTCGCGAGCCCCGAAGCGAACGAGACCGGTGTCCTCGTCGTAGATTCCGCCAGCGTAGCCGAACGGCTGGAAGCCGGGATTGGTGTCCTGGAGAACGTTGCCGAACGTGTCGTAGTCCAGCCGCTGAAAGATCGCGCCGGTGGCCGAATTGACGACCAGGCGCACGCTACCGAGTTGATCGGAGATGATGCGGAAGTTCACGCCGGCTCTGATCATGTGCGTTGGCGTGTTTCCACCTGCGTACACAAAGCGGTTGACGACATCGCCGAGTGAATCGAGCTCGGCTACAGGGCGTCGCGCATCGTTGTAGAGGAAACCCTTGACCGTGGTGCCGTTGATCTTTTTCGCAACGCGCCGCCCTCTGCCGTCCACGATATAGCCGACCACGGTTCCGCTGGGAAGCGTCACGCCGAGCAAGTTGCCGAGTTGATCGTATTGGTAACCCGTCGTCTGGCCACCTGAAGTTTTGCTCAGCAATTGGCCGGAAGGCGAATGCGCGTAGACCGCGCTCCCGTATTGGCTCAACCGGTCCTGAACGTCATAGTTCGCGGTGACGGCCGCTCCCAGCACCGTGGCCGACGTGCGATTGCCATTGGCGTCGTAGCCGTAGCTTTCGACCGCGAGGCCATTCTTGGTTACCTGTGCGAGATGCCCGTTGGCATCGTAGGAATAACCATAGCTGTCCGTCACGCCGCCGATCGTTTCGGTTCTCGTGCTGATTCGGCCGAGCAAGTCACGCGTGATTCCAAGGTTGTAGATCGAGCTGCCTGAAACACTTGCGCTGTAGTTCGTGAGTTCACCGAACGTGTTGTATCCGACCCCGGTGGTAACAACGCCGAGCGTCGTGCCGGTCGGTAATCCGGTTTGCGCGTTGCGCGTAATCGTTAGGTTTCCGGCCGCGGTCACGCGTTCGTCGTTGTCGTAACCGAATGCAACCGTGTTGCTACCATTCACCGATTGGCTGGCGAGCCGGAACGATGAATCGTAGGTTCGTGCAACACTGCCAGCAAAAGCGCCCGTCGCGGTTTCGGTGAGGGCGAGCACGCCGTCGTAGGTGTAGCTGTTGCCCATGCCATTGGCGGCTGCTACGTTCGTGATGCGGCCTAGGCTGTCGTACGTGAGCGTGTCGGTACCGGTCACGCCGCCGTTCGTCGACAGCGCGCGCGTCAATGGGCGCCCTGCCGCGTCGAAACCAATGACTACGCCGCGGGCGTCGGCGTAGAGCACGGATGACAACATGCGATCGACATCGTACGACGTCGCCATGGGCGTCGGGGTTGTGACGACAGGCGGGGTCTCGACGGTGAGCTCGTTGCGGTCCGAATAAGCGAACGAATGCGCTGGCCGACCCGGCGGCGTAAGAGTTGCGAGGTTGCCGGCAGCGTCATATGTCGTATTGATCGCTTGCGTGCCGGGCAGCGTCTTGTTCGTAACGCGGCCCGCCGCGTCGTAGACAAACTGCGCCACGCGCCCGAGCGGATCAGTGACGGTCTGCAAGTAGCCTTGCGCGTTGTACGTGTAGTTGAACGTTCGCGCACTGGCGCCACTTCCGATCGACAGGCTCGCGGGCCGCCCGCGGCTGTCATAGGCCGTCGTCGTGGTCTCGAGGCCGCCGATTTGCGACGTCAGGATTCGCCCGAGCGCGTCGAGTGTGACAGTAGTCGTGCGGCCGACCGCTGTGGTCGCCACCAACGTGCGCGTGGCTGCCGTGTATGTCGTCGAGATCGCCCCGATCGACGTGCTCGATTCGCGCGAAAGGCTCACAAGGCTCAGCGGATTGTTCGGATCGGACAGTATCGCGGCAACCTCGTTGTTGGAGGTCCGCTGCAAGCCGGCCGGGGTTCTGACTTTGGCCGACGTCGCGACAGGCACTTGCATGCCGAACCGCGGATCAGGCCCGAGCACCGTAGTTTTGACCGTTCCGTCGGCGAGTGTGTAGATCCGCGTGCCATCCGATTTGGTGAGCAGAGTCGTCGACTCGCCGCCGGGCATGAGCGTGGTCAGCGTGCGATCGCCGCTGGCTGGCTGGCTGATCGTGTACAGCGTCGTGTGTCCGAGCGACGTAGTCTTCGCAACGCTGTAGCTGCTTCCACCCGGAAGCATCGTGCGGACGAGAGTCAGCGAGCCGCCGGCGGGATCAGCTGCATGAGTGAGACGTCCGTCGCCGTCGAACGTGTATTGCGACGTTTTCCCGCGCGGATCGGTGTAGCTCTGGAGCAATCCGCCCGGGAAATAGGTCAGCTGGGTCGATTCGTTCGCGGGATTGGTGATGCTTGCGAGAAAGCCATCGCCATCGACGGTCAACAATGTCTCCTGGCCATAGGGACCGACGATCTTGGTCGGGTTGCCGTTGCCGTCGTGCTGAATCGTCGTGACGTTGTCCGTGCCTCCGGTCTTTTCGACGATGCTCGTGAGTCTTCCCGCCCCATCGTAGGTGAACTCGTGGAGAACACCGCCGGTGAGAGCATCGGCGGTCAGAAGATGCCTGCCGACCGCATCGAATGCGTACACGACGCGCCCATCGGGGCTGGCAACCACTGACTGTGCACCCGTGAACGAGGGCACAGGCGGAACGATGCGATAGACGCGTGCGCTCGGGGAATCGTTTTCGTGGAGGAACAGGGTTCCGTCCGGTCCGATCGCAAGGTGGTGGGGAAAATTGATAATAGCCTGCGTAGCGGGGACGTTTTCTCCAACGTAATCGTCGGATTGCCCATTGCCGGCAATCGGAACAAGGCTGCCCTCGATCACTTGCACCACACGAGAGTTGAAGCTGCTCTCATTGCTGACGTACAGCGCACCGGTGCGACCGACTGCAACGCCCCACGGATTTCCGGGGACCATCGCGACTGTGGTGATCACGCCGTCGAGACCGATGCGCCGAACGCGATCGAGGCTGTCGTCGGCAACATACACCGCGCCGTCCGGACCGAGCGCGATGCCGCGCGGAGAGTCGATGAATGCCTGCGTCGCCAGCCCGCCGTCGCCGATGGGCGGGCCGCTCGCACCTCCCGCAAACTTGGTGATGATTCCATCGGGTGCGATGTAGCGGATTTTCTTGGTGTGGAAGTCCTCGGTGAAGTACAGCCCACCGTCAGGCGCCACAGCGATCGCTTGCGGGAACGAAACCGACGCGAGCGTTGCCAGGCCGCCATCTCCGCTCGACGATGCGACGCCGTTGCCGGCAACCGTCGTAATGATTCCGTTCGGTGCGACGCGGCGGATCCGGTGACCGTTGGTCTCCGCGATGTACAAGCTGCCATCCGGTCCCACCGCCAGTCCCTGCGGCGCAACAAGCTCCGCATTGGTCGCCAGTCCGCCATCGCCAACGTTGCCAGGAGCGCCTCCTCCCGCCATCGTCGTGATGATTCCATCGGCGCCAATGCGGCGCACGCGCCCTTTGGTATCCGAGATGAAGACGGTGCCATCGGCGCCGACGGCGATTCCCGTCGGTGCGAGCCGTGCCTGCGTCGCCGGAATCCCGTCGGCGTCAGTGCCAGGATCGAAACCTGTGCCGGCGACCGTTTGAATGATGGATTTTGCCGCCTCCGCACTTTGCCGGTTGCCGTCGCCGAGCTGTGCAACCTTGCCGACGGTGTCGTAGAGGTGGTTCGCACTCAGCGTCCAGCCACCCAAGCCTCCCGGTCGAGCATCCAGCGTGCCGGCCGTCTTGCTTGTCTTTTGATAGCGCGTAACGTCGCGCCGCACCGTCACGAGCCCCTGGGTGTCCGCGCCTGGCCGACCGAAAGCACCGGTCGTGCTCTGGCCAGGTGCGACGTAAAGTGCTTCGTAGACGTAACCGACGCTGACGGTGGCCGGCTGGCGTCCCTGCACCGCTCGGCCATAAACGTCAATCCCGTCCCAGACGAAGTTCGTGGCTTTGTTCGGCCCGGGACTGAAGCTCTGCGGGAACGCGCGCCCTCCAATCTGAACCTCCACGTCGATGCGCTTCAAGCTCGCCGGGACGGATGCGCCGCTCAACGGAATGCGCAATGTATTTCCCGCAACGTAACCGGGGGCGCGCAAGCTGCGGTAGTTGAGAGTGAACGGGGTTCCGACGATGCGTACGGATTCGCCAAGGACCTGGTTCTGACACTCGATGATCGACCCCATCGCTTCGTCGATGCATTGATCGACGGTCTGGTCCTGCTCGGGTTCGGGCTGATTGGGATCCGTCGCGTCGGATGGAAGGATCACCGGCCAGTTGGAATCCCACGTTGAGAAGTGCGGCATCGTCACGCGCCACAACTCCTGACCGACCGGATACAGCGCCGCCAGCTGCTGACGCTCCTCCTGCGAAAGGACGAGCGGCGTCATCCCGCCCGTGCCAACGCTATCGACATCCGCGAAGCCACCCGTCACACCAATGATCTTGATGACGCGCCCGCTGTCGGAGCCCACCCAAGCAGCCTTGTCGCGATCATAGAAACCCTGCGGTACGGGAATCCCGATCGGGAAGCCCAGAAAGTTCTCGACATAGAAGACGACCGGCTGATTAAACACGACGTCGCGCCCGTTCACTTTCGCAATCGCCTCGTCAGCGCCGAGCTCCACTGCATAGGTGTAACCGCTCGCCGGCGACAGCGGCGCCGGCATAGCCTGCGGCCCGTTCGCGCCGACCGTGTACTCGGTGAGACGCACATTGAGCGTGCTGGTGGGCACGGTACTTCCGTCGGGCTGGACGAGTGCCGCCATGGTGCCGGAGGGGAACAACACCGTCGCCCGCCGCGTTCCGCTCGTATCCGTTTGTGTGCTGCCGCGTGCGACCTGCATGGCCTGCGCACCGGATGCAATCGCCGTAACCGGAACATCGGCCGCAATCATCACGACGTCTTCCACGACGACAAAGTCCTGCCACGGCGCTTCGACTTGTCGTTGCACCGCCAGCAATCCACTTTTCTTGTAATTCATCGTGAGAATGCCGCCCCCATTGACTGCGAGATCGAAGCGACCATCCGCGCGGCTCAATGTCTGACCGAATTCCGGGTGCGCGTTGATGCTGATCGCCGCGCCGCCCACCGCCGCGCCACTGCGGTCGACCACACGGCCGCGCAACACCGCCGCGCGCTTGACGTCGATGGAACCGGACGCCACGCCGGTCTGAATGGGATTCGCACCCGTGTACAGGAATGCTGTGCTCGTTCCGATATGCGTTGCGACACTGCGATCGAGTGTCGGCGCGATTGCGGCCGGATCCGGGGGAAACCCCGTGCCGTCTGCGGTCACGCTTATCGCCACGTCGTCTGCATTGCTCAACGCCCCATCATTCGCGGTGAGCCGCAATACATAGTCGCCGACAACACTGAACGACGCCGTCGTCGTTGACGCGTTCGCGTTGCCGAAGGTGACGGTCCCCGGCCCGGAGACCTTGCTCCAGGTAACCGTCAGGGGACCGGGCAAGCCGTCGTCGGAGGCGACTCCCGTGAGGTTCGCACCCTGGGCGAGTTCTACGCTCGCGTCCGCACCGGCGTTCACGAATGGGGGCGTATTCGCCGGTGGCGGTACCGCCGTCAATGCTTTCGTCACTTGCGCGTTGGTGATCCCCTTGTCGGCAACCGACAGCGTGCCGCTGGCATTGACGTCCTTCAGGAAGTTCACGTCGTCGACGAGCTGCGCGATCTGTGCGTTGACCTGACCCAGATCGGCGACCGTCACCACACGGTTGTTGCTCACGTCTCCTTGCAGGAATCCCACCCGGACCGAGCCATAACCTCCGGTGCCGCCGTCGGTAGCCACGACGTTGGTCACCACCACCGTCACGTATTGCTGATTGGCCACGCCGGTCAGCGGGACAATCATCTTGTCCGCGACGAACGTGGGTGTGCCAACTGTTGCCACCCCCTCCGTCACCGTGGCGATGCCGGTGTTGATAGTGCTGACATCCTTATCGAACCAAAAGACAATCGTATGCGCAGGTCCGCTGCGCGGCTCGGTAGTCGGATTCGTCGGGATGATCGAGAGCGTGAGATCGAACGTCCCTGCAGCGCCATGTATCTTGCGCGACAGCGCGCCGATTTGCCTCGGCGAGTCCACCACTCCAGGCGCGCCCATTGCGATCGGAATGAATGCAGTGATCGCGGCGACCCATAGGAAGATGGCTGCGATGAACGACGCGCGAAAAGTACTCGTGACGCGTGCAAAGCGCATCGGCCCCCCTTGTCCCGATTCGAAATTACTGTATTGTCAGTATTTCGTAAGACATGTTGCCGGTCGGCTCCACGCTGCGTCAAGGAACCAGAACGGTCGAAGCGCGATGTCGCAGGGATGGGAGACCACGCGGCAGAGCTCGACTCCTACGGCAGCGCCGATGCCAGTGGCATTTTCGTCGCGCCTTGCGAGAAGCGGGCGAGACGCGGTCGCACTAAACTCGCTGAACCGCAGTCCTACAAAGACTGCTCGTCTCGTCGACTTGTCGCGCAGCGTCGGACTTCGGGTCGACTCGATCGATCCACTGCGGAGCGATATGTCCGTTGTCACCTGCTTCCATCCGAGGCAGAGTACGCGTCGTTTCAGAGACGCCATTCACGTCTAAGGGGAGCCACGTTGAAGCCTTTCGCACTCGCGTTCATTCTTTGTGTCGCGACGCCGGCACACGCACTGATATTTACCGTAACAAACACCAACGACAGCGGTGCGGGAAGTCTGCGCGATGCGATTGCACAGGCGAACACGTCGCCAGGTCCGGATGCAATCGCCTTCGCGTCAAACTTGACCGGCACCATCACGCTGACATCGGGACAGATTCAAATTTCCGATGGGCTGACGATCACGGGCCCAGGCAGTAACAAGCTGACGATCGACGCCAACGCGAACAGCAGAATATTCTCGATATTCGCGACCGACCCTGCGTGTCCGGCGCTGGACGGTCCCGACTACCTCGTCTCGATTTCGGGCGTCACACTCACGAATGCCCGTCGAACCACCAGCAACGCGGCCGGAGCGATCTTCACTGAGCATAGCCTCGCGCTGGACGGCGTGACTATCCAGAACAGCGTGGCGGCGAACGGCGGCGGCGTCAGCTTTTTCGTGCAGTACGCAGGGCAGTCATTGACGATCAACAACTCGGTGTTCACTGGCAATACCGCGCAGCCGTTGGCCGGCGCCGCAAATGCGTTCGGCGGGGCGCTGGCCATCCTCGAGCGATGCGCTCCCGCGCATACGACACCGGTTACGGTCACCATCTCGAACAGCGACTTCAACGCCAATCAAAACGTACCTTCGACGCTCAATGGATTCGGCGGCGCGATCGCTTCGGATTCGTTTGCCGACATCACGATCACGGACACTCGAATCCGCAACAACAGCGTGAATCTGCCCCAACCGACACCCCCCGCGAGCCAGATCTATCGGGGGGGCGGGATTTATGCGCATGCGAAGTCGTTGACGATCGTGCGCTCGGAGATCGCCGGGAATTCACTGATCGACGCGAGCGGAAGCGATCTGACACGCGGCGGCGGACTGATCCTGTTCAACAATGCAGACGATCTTCAGGATCCCGCCCACCTGATGACCGTAAAGATCATCAATTCCACGATTTCCGGCAACGCATCGCCGGCGACCGCAGGAGCGATGCTGGTGAACGGCAACGTCGCCGTCGAGATCTACAACACGACGATCAGCGACAACTCCGCCGCCACGAACCGAACCGGGGGGATCGTCGTTACCACCGGCGCCACCGTGCCACCATCGGCGAGCAATGCGACGACGCCGACGTTGAAGCTCGCATCGACAATCCTCGCCAACAGCCAAGGGGGTGTCACGGACCTCTCGACCAATCTGGCGACCATTCCGTCGTTCACCGTCGATGCGACCAATTCGCTGATCGAAACCGTTTGCCCGAGTCCCAACTGCGAAATCACCATTCCGCCCGCGACGAACCTGATCGGCGTCGACCCGCAACTCGGTTCGCTCGCGTTCAGCGGCGGGACCACGCGCACGCACGCAATCCTCGTCGGAAGCCCGGTGATCAACGCGGGAGCGAATCCGCTTGCACTGACGACCGATCAGCGCGGCACGAGTTTCGCGCGTGCATCCGGCGCCGCCGCGGACATGGGCGCATTCGAACTGCAGCCACCGACTCTGCTCGGCGTCCGGTCGCGCAAGGTACACGGCCCGGCCGGGCCTTTCGACCTGCTTCTCAACGCCGTCCCAACGACTCCGACGGTTGAGCCGCGCCAGGGGCCCGCGCAGACGATCGTGTTCATGTTCAATAGCGTCGTGACGGCCGGGTTGGCCCAGGTCACAGAAGGTACCGCGGTGGCCGGTGCGCCAACCTTCAGCGGCAATGAAATGATCGTTCCGCTGACGGGAGTCGCCAATCAGCAGTACGTGAGCGTGGCGGTGAGCAACGTCGCCGCCGGCGGCGGCACGGGCGGGAGCGGCTCGATAAGGCTCGGCTACCTCTTGGGAGACGTCAGCGGGAACCGGGTCGTGACGGTGTCCGATGTCGCGCAAGTGAACGGGCAGGTCGCTCAAACCGTAATCGCGAACAACTTTCTGAAGGACATCAACGCGACCGGCACACTGACGGTCGGCGACAAGGGCATCACGAACACGCAAGTCACGAAAGCGCTGCCGGCACCTTGAAATGAAGAAACCGCGGTTCATTCTCGGCTGCGGGATGCAACCACTCCGACCCGTACTCGCCGGCGCGTATCTTTATCTCGCGACGGTCGCCGCGCTCGCCGCGACGATCAATGTCAACACGACGAGCGACGTGATCGACGCAGCGGACGGGCGGTGCTCGCTGCGCGAGGCGATCATCGCAGCAAACACGAAGACGCCGTCGGGCGTTGTTGCCGGTGAATGTCCGGGCGATAACGCTGCGAACACGATCAACCTGCCCGCCGGCACCTACTCGCTGGTGATCGCTCCCGCTGGCGCCAACGATGCGACGACGGGCGATCTCAACATCACGACGTCGCTGGACATCGTAGGGATCGGCCAACCGACGGTCCAGGGCGGCATCGGATGGGCCGACGGGATTTTCGACATCGCATCCGGTCCGACCGTCTCGATGTCCGGCTTCACGATCACCGGCGGCAACCGGGACATTTCCTCGGGCGTCGATGGCGGCGGCGGCATCCGCACTAAGGGAACGTTGACGTTGACGCGGATGACGATCCGCGACAACGCCGTCACTCACAGTGGAACCGCGCTCGGGCCGGGAGGGGGCATCTATGCGGGCAGCTCGGGCAGTCTGGCCATCGTCGATACGACGATCAGCGGCAACACGACACAGGACTCCGGGGGCGCGATCTACTCGCTCGGCTCGCTGACGATCACCGGCTCCACGATATCGGAGAACAAGGCGATCGGCCCATCGTTTTCCTACGTTGGCGGTATCGACTACTTCTACAATGGCCCAGCGACCGGTACTCTCTCCATCACGAACAGCACCATCGCGAACAATACGGGGAACACGGGTCTTGGTGCAGCCGGGCTTTACATCGAGGGCAACAACGCGTTCGTCGGAACGCTGCGCAACGTAACGATCACCGGCAATTCCAATCCGCAAGGAGGCGGCGTGGCGTTGTTCGGTCTGTTGGCGAATCTCACGTTGATCGACACACTGATCGCCGGCAACACCGGAGCTGCGCCCGACTGCGCGGCGCAGAACTCGTCGACGATCACGTCCGGCGGCAACAATCTGATTGGCAATGACACCGGCTGCACGATTTCGTCGGCGCAGGCAAGCGATCAGATCGGCACCGCCGGCGCTCCAATCGATCCGCGCCTTGGCGTCCTCGCGAACAATGGCGGTCCGACGGCTACGGTGGCGCTTCTCACTGCGGGACCCGCGAGCCCGGCGATCGATGCGGGCATTGATGCAACCTGCGCCGCAACCGACCAGCGTGGCGTGTCGCGGCCACAGGGCGCGCGGTGCGACATCGGCGCGTTCGAAGTGTCGGACTCCACAGCGCCTATTCTCTCGACCGTCGCGTCGCGGAGGGTGCACGGCGCGGCGGGAACGTTCGACTTGCCGCTCGAAACCTCTCCTACAAATCCGTCGACGGAGCCACGGCAGGGCACATCACATTTGATCGTGTTTGTATTCAACAAGCCGGTGACCGGCGGCACTGCGCAGGTGACCGAGGGCACGGCCACAGTCGGCTCGCCTATATTCTCGGGCAGCGAAATGCGTGTGCCGCTGACCGGAGTTTCGAACCAGCAATATGTGACGCTCACGGTGAGCGACGTGATCGCTGCCGACGGCGGCATCGGGGGAAGCGGATCGATCCGGGTCGGGTTTCTACTGGGTGATGTGAGCCAGAACCGCGTCGTAACGGTTTCGGACCTCGCTCAGGTGAACGCCCAGGTCGCGCAGTTTGTGTCGGCGTCCAATTTTCTCAAGGATGTGAATGTGAACGGCACGTTGTCGGTCGCCGACAAAGCCATCACCAACACGCAGATCACGAAGGCGCTTCCTGCGCCCTAGCTCTACGATAGTCCTTGCTCCGGGTCGGTGGCTGTGACTACTATGAAGGCTCCTGGCGCCCACACGCGCTCCGCGCCACGTCCAAGTTGAAAGTTGCGTGGTGACGAGATTCGGCGGGCACGACCAGGTTGGAGGACATCAAGTGCCGTACGCATCGTTGTCGTGCTCGCGGATGTGGCGCGTCATGCGCGCATTGTTGTTGATGGCGACGGGTCTGGTGTGCGCGGTGCCCGCCAATGCACAAACCGCTCCTGTCCTCGGCAGCGCAGTTTCCCGAAAAGTTCACGCAGCAAAGGGAGCGTTCGATCTGCCGCTCGCACTGACGCTGGATAACCCCACGACCGAGCCGCGGCTCGGCCCGTCGCAGACGATCGTCTTCACGTTCAACAAGTCCGTAGTGAGCGGCAACGCCGAGGTGCTCGAAGGTGTCGCCGTCGCCGGAGTGCCCAGCTTCAGCGGAAGCGAGATGATCGTTCCGCTCACCGGCGTCGCCAACTTCCAGTATGTGACGGTAGCAGTCAGCGGTGTCGCCGCCGCCGATGGTGGAACCGGGGGAACCGGTATGGTGCGGGTCGGCTTTCTGCCCGGCGATGTGAGCCAGAATCGTGTCGTCACCGTATCGGACCTTGCGCAAGTCAACGCGCAAGTCGCGCAAGTCGTAACGGGCGCGAACTTTCTCAAGGATGTCAACGCGAGCGGCACGTTGAGCGTCGCCGACAAGGGGCTCGCCAACACGCAGGTAACGAAGGCGCTGACGCTGCCCGGCAATCCGGTGACGCCGTGCGGCCCCGGTGGCTGCGTCGCGACCGCTCCCAACGGCTTCCTCAATCCTACGTTGACGGTGCCAGCAGGAGCGTTGAGCTCGACCATCAACATCGTCATGTTCGATCAAACCGGCGACCCGAGCGATTCCACGGTCTTCCACGTTTACATCTTCGGTCCTTCGGGCACGACGTTCTCCACACCTGCGACCGTCGATCTGCCGGCGCCGCCCACCCCGAACGGTGGCACCCCGATCATTGAAGTCAGCGACGACGGTGTCACCTGGACACCGATTGCGACGACCGTCGCCAATGGACGGGTGACAGGACCGATCTCGCACTTCTCGCGATGCCGCACGCGTGAAACGATTGTGGGCGAAGGCGACCTGATCATCCTCGACATCGTCAATTATCAGGAGCTGAGCCAGCTGAAGGGGACGGGCGGCCTGATGATTCCGCCGCCGTTGCCCGGTGGCGGGATCGAGAACGGAATGTGCTATTCCGGCGACCTTTACGGCGTCTGCATCAAGATCAAAAACCCCACGAATGGTCCGAAGACGAGCAGTTGTCCCACGCCGACCCCGACGCCTCCGCCCGCAGGATGCCATCAGCTGCATATCGTTCCGTGGCAGTGTTACACGCGTCTGACGAACGTCCCCGGTGAAGGCGAGCACTGCGACCGCACGGGACTGCTTATCCCCTGTGCCGAATCGATCTACAACATGGAGACATTGGTTCCCGGCGGAGTTCCGGCGAATACTGAAATGTGGATCGACTTGAGTTTCTTCGCGAACCAGAAGCAGCCTGCAAACAATGTTTTCCCCTCCTCCTGCCTGGGCAGCTCGTTCATCGGCGTCGACGCGCTATTCCGTGAACCGAGTGGCGACTGTGGGCCGGGCAAGCAGTGCGACTGGCAGTCGGGCATTCGCTCGGCGAAAGACGGTCCGTTCATTGCAGTTCCGGCCGGACGCGAATTCTACGTGCCAGGCGGCACCGCGGGTTGCCCGCTCGTGTTTCCTCAGAGGTGCTTCGTCACTTGCAACCCGCCGGCTGGCCAGACGACTTGCAGAATCGAATGGGACTGGCTGATCAACCACGACCCGAATTACCCGACACCGAGAACTGCTCCGTCCGGAACTCCGTACAAGAACTGGGTGTTCGGGTCACAGGAGTGAAGAATCGTATCGTAGCGTCGTCGTAGTGTACTGACGCACGGCGGTTTCTCCTGGGGAAGGAAACCGCGGTGCGAGGGAATCAGGGGGGCCCGTGTCCCACTGCGGTCGATTCTTCCATGCGCTTTCGCTGACATGGTCGGCGGCGCTGCTGTTGCTCGTCGCAATCGCCCATGCGCTCCCCGCAAGCGCACAAGCAGCTCCTAACCTGATCGGAGCGCTTTCGCGCAAGGTGCACGGTGCCGCGGGAACGTTCGATCTCCCGCTCTCGCTGACCCAAACGAATCCGGCGACCGAGCCACGCACAGGCCCGGCGCAGACTGTCGTCTTTGTATTCGACAAAGCGGTGACGAGCGGGATCGCAGTCGTCACCGAAGGCACGGCCGCGGCGGGAGCGCCAACGTTCAACGGCAGCGAGATGATTGTCCCGCTGACCGGCGTCGCGAATCTGCAATACGTGACGGTCGCGGTGACCAATGTGACGGCCGCCGATGGTGGCAATGGCGGGAGTGGCGTCGTGCGCGTCGGCTACCTGGTGGGCGACATCAGCGGAAATCGCGTCGTCACCCTATCCGATCTGGGCCAGGTCAACGCGCAAATCGCGCAGCAGGTGAATAGCGGAAACTTCATCAAGGACATCAATGCGAGCGGAACGCTTTCCGTCGCCGACAAGGGCATCACCAATCTGCAGGTCACGCACGGGCTGGGTGCGGTGCCGCCGCCGGCTGGGGAGCTGCCGCCCGATCCCTCGACGATCGCACCGCCGCTCGATCCGACCTTCGTTACCAATCTGAACGACGCGACGAGCTTCCTTTACACAGGCGCGAATCCTATCCAGACCGGCGTTGCTCCGGGAACGATCGATTCAAAACGAGTCGCGATACTGCGCGGCAAAGTCATCGATCGCGGCGGCGCGGCGCTGACCGGCGTGAAGATCACGATTCTCGCCCACCCGGAATTCGGCCAGACGCTGAGTCGCGCCGACGGCATGTTCGACATGGCCGCAAACGGCGGCGGGCAACTCACGGTCCGATATGAAAAGGGAGGTTACTTGCCGGTGCAACGCCAGGTTCCTGTCGCGTGGCAGGACTTCACGGTGCTGCCCGATGTCGTGCTGCTTACGCGCGATCCGCAAGTCACGACGATCAACTTCGGCGCGGCAACGATGCAAGTCGCGCGCGGCAGCGTTCAATCCGATTCGGACGGCACGCGGCGGGCGACGGTGATGTTCCCCGCTGGAACGACGGCAGCGCTCGTGCAGCCGGATGGCTCGACGGTCCCGGCGCCCACTCTGAATGTCCGCTTGACCGAATACACGGTCGGGCCGAACGGCAAGCAAGCGATGCCCGCCGGGCTTCCGCCGACGAGCAACTATACGTATGCGGTCGAGTTGGGAGCCGATGAGGCCGTCGCCAAGGTCAACGGGCGCGACGTCGTCTTCAATCAACCGGTCATTCTCTATGTCGAGAACTTCCTCGACATCCCCGTGGGCGAGCTCGTTCCGGTGGGCTACTACGATCCAGCGCGCAGCGCGTGGGTCGGCGCCAACAACGGTCTGGTGGTGAAGATCCTCAGCGAGACAGGGGGACTCGCCAATGTCGACATCAACGGCGACGGACTCGCCGATGGTGCCGCAGCGCTTGCCGCGGCGGGCATAACCGATGCTGAACGCCAACAGCTGGCAAGCCTGTACCCCGTTGGGACGACGCTGTGGCGCTCGACGATGGATCACTTTTCGACGTTCGACTGCAACTGGTCGATCATCTGCATTCCATTCGATTGCGGGCCGCCGCACGAGCTTCTGCCGCTCGCCCCGCCTCCGGATCAGACCTGTGAGGGGGGCTCGATCATCGGTTGCGAACGCCAGACGCTGGGCGAGCAACTCTCGATCACCGGAACGCCATTCACTCTCAATTATCAGAGCGACCGCGTTCCGGGACGAACCGCCGAACGGGGTCAGCTGCTGTCGCTCGCGTCGAACGGCTTACCGACGGGTGTTCAGAGCGCCGAACTGGAGATTCTCGTTGCGGGACAGAAGCTGACGCAGCACCTGCCCGCAAGCAGCGGCACGACGAGTTTCCTGTGGGACGGGAACGACACCTACGGTCGACCTCTGCAAGGCTCGCATCCCTTCACCGCTCGGATCGGTTACACATACAAGGTGATCACAACGAGAGCAATCCTTGTTCCGAGCGGGAACGGGTTCGTGAACACGTGGGCGCGCTTTTCCGGCATTCCGTTGACGGGCAGCCGTGCACGCGGCGAGATCACGCTCTGGCAGGAGCTGACCGGCACGATCACGCGGGCCGATCAGCGCGGCTTCGGGCTCGGCGGCTGGAGCCTCAGCGCGCTGCACTCCTACGACCCCCAAGGCCGCGTGTTGAATCTCGGCAACGGTACGCGGCGAGAAGTGGACATGCAGAATGGCGGTGTCGTCGGTGCTGTCATCACGACCGTGGCGGGCGATGGTGGAACCAACTTCAATGCCGATGGTGTCCCGGCGACGCAAGCGAGCCTGGCGGCCAACCAGGGAATGGCGATCGGCCCCGACGGCAGCATCTACTTCGCCGACGATCAAGTCCATCGTGTACGGCGCGTCGGGCCCGACGGCATCATCAGCACAATCGCCGGAACGGGTGTAAGAGGATTCAGTGGCGACAATGGACCTGCCGTCCAGGCGCAACTCGACTTTCCCGAGAGCGTTGCCGTCGGACTCGATGGCAGCATCTACATCGCGGACCGTAATAACCACCGGGTGCGTCGAGTGCGACCCGACGGGATCATCGTCACGTTCGCGGGCATCGGCGGTGCGGGCGGCGCGGGGGTGGACGGTCAGCTCGCCATCCAAGCGAACGTCGCCCCGGTCGCCGTGGCAGTCGGACCCGATGGCAGCCTCTACCTCTCGGAGCCAAGCCGGATATGGGCCGTCGATCAGAACGGCGTGATCAAGACGTATGCGGGAGGTCCGGGCAACCTTCAGATCGGCGATGGGGGACCTGCTCTCCAGGCGCGCCTCGATAATGCCGCCGCAATGTCTTTCACCGCCGACGGCACGCTGTTCTTCATCGATGGAAACAACGTCCGCAAGGTCACCCCCCAGGGCATTATCACCAGAGTGGCCGGGAACGACGAGGGCACCTCTTTCCAGCACATTGGGATCCTAAGCTTAGAATTCCACGTGGACAAGTTGTCGCG
>JADMIO012922206.1_pt1 | contig 53104 bp, 40 predicted proteins | sample 8958161 | NCBI WGS metagenome assembly JADMIO01 (sample SAMN16585339, study PRJNA669376) | soil metagenome | isolation source: Crop rotation soil | place: USA: Cullars Rotation, Alabama | collected 2011 | reverse complement strand
TATTTGTTCGTTAACCCAGAGTTGTCGCAAGCTCGAACCCTGGGCTGAAATTAGCCAACGCCTTCGGCGTTAATCAGGGATTCGTCAAGTATATTAACGCCCTTTTCAGGGTCCATAAAATTATTTGTTGGTTAACCCAGGGTGGTCGCAAGCTCCAACCCTGGGCTGACATTAGCCAACGCCTCGGCGTTAATTCAACTGCATCATTACTAATAACGTAACAAATGGACGACATCGCCAAACGTTTTTCTTCGCTCACGCCGGAACAACTTGCCTTGCTCGAGTTGAGGCTCAAGAAGCAGGGCCTGCGCTCGCCGCTAAACCAAGACACGGCGGTCGCTCGCGTTGAGATGCCCGAGCGGAGTGAAGAAGAATTAGATTGGAAGAGCAGACCAGTCGAGAAGGGTTTGAGCTTCAGCCTCTACTTCTTTTCCGACGACGGCTCGAAAGACTCTCCTGACAAGTATCGCCTCGTTTTAGAAAGCGCGAAGTTTGCCGATCAAAATGACTTCAGCGCTGTTTGGACTCCCGAACGACACTTTCAGGATTTCGGTGGGCTTTACCCGAATCCTTCCGTGCTCAGCGCGGCCCTCGCGACGATCACCGAACGCGTGCAGATTCGCGCGGGCAGCGTCGCCCTGCCGTTGCATCATCCGGTGCGCGTCGCGGAAGAGTGGTCCGTGGTCGACAATCTTTCCAACGGCCGCGTCGCCGTCTCTTTCGCTTCGGGCTGGCATCCTGACGACTTCATCTTCGCACCCGCTGTCTACGAAGATCGCAAGGAAGTGATGTTTCGTCACATCGAGCTGATTCAAAGGCTTTGGAGTGGCGAGACGATCATGATGCCGGGCGTCGGTGGTCAGGAAGTAGCGGTCAGACTACTGCCGAAGCCACTGCAAACACGTCTGCCGATCTGGATCACGAGCGCGGGCAGCGCCGCGACGTGGATTCGCGCCGGAGAGATCGGCGCCAACGTTCTCGCCGCGCTGATTGGCTATTCGTTTGAAGAGCTCGCGGATCGTATTCGCAGTTATCGTGAAGCGCGTGCACGTCACGGCCACGACCCTGGCGTCGTTTCCATCATGATGCACACGTTTGTCGGAGAGAGTAATAGCGTTGTGAAAGAGCAGGTTCGCGCGCCGTTCACACATTACCTGCGCTCTTATTTCAAACAGTATGACAACGTGCGCGTCGCTGCTGATGACGTCACTGAGGCCGACCGCGACGCGATCATGAACGCCGCCTTCGAGCTCTACTTCGAAAACAATACTTTGATGGGCACTCCGGCGAAATGCTCGCGTGTCGTCGATCAACTCATCGCAGCAGGTGTTGATGAGGTGGCGTGCCTCGTCGATTTCGGTGTCGCAGCGGAAACGGTGCTGGAGAATCTGCAACACTTGAACGAGTTAAGAGCACACTACTCTGTTACTGAGCCGCAGATAAACGCGGATTAACGCTGATCTGCGTTCATCTGCGTTCATCCGCGGCTAAAAAACGGTTATGAACAACATCTCTGAGCGGATTTCGGCCCTGACGCCTGAACAACGCGCGTTGTTTGACGCTCGTTTGAAACAGAAAGGCCTGCGTACGGATGTCACTGCAGTGCAAACCATCCCGCGCAGGCAGGACCGCGACTCCGCCACGTGCCCGGCTTCGATAGACCAGGAGCGGCTCTGGTTCATAGACCAGTTGCAGCCCGGCAATACCGCTTACAACATCTTCAACGCCAGCCGTATTCGTGGCTCGCTCAACGTGCCCGTCATGGAGCGCGTCATCAATGAGTTGATTCAACGGCATGAAGTGTTGCGAACAACTCTGAAATCAGTCGACGGCCTGCCGGTGCAAGTCATCGCGCCTGAGCTGAAGATCACGCTGGAGCCTGTCAGCCTGGAGCATCACCCACCAGCAGAGCGCTACGACGAGGCAGTGCGTTTGACGACCGAAGAATTTGCGCGCCCGTTCGATCTTGAAAAGGACCCGCTGGTGCGCGTCGGCCTGTTGCGCCTGGCCGAGGATGATTACGTGTTGCAGGTCAACATGCATCACGCGATCACTGACCGCTGGTCCTTCGCCGTCTTCGAGAAAGAGCTGGCGGTGCTTTATCAGGCCTTTGCTACGGGACACCCGTCGCCTTTGCCCGAGCTTCCGATTCAGTTTGCCGACTACGCCGTCTGGCAACGCGAGCGCATGAACGGCGACGAGTACAAGAAAGATTTGGAATACTGGCGCCGGCAACTCGCGGGCGCGCCGTTCGTCCTCGATTTCCCGACAGATTTTCCGCGCCCTCCGATTCAAAACTTTCGCGGCGCGCGTGTTTATGTCAGTTATCCGCGGAGCTTGCTTGATGGATTGAAGGAGTTGAGCCGCCGCGAAGGCGTCACGATGTTCATGACGTTGATGGCGGGCTTCAAGACTTTGATCTATCGCTACACGAATCAGCCGGACCTTCTCATCAGCACTCCGATTGGCACGCGCCTGCGCCCTGAAACGGAAAACATCGTCGGTTACCTGCTCAACCTGCTCATCATCCGGACAGATCTTTCCGGTGATCCGACATTCCGTGAGCTGCTCAAACGCGAGCAGGATGCATGTGTCGGAGCGTTTGCGCATCAGGAGGTGCCGTTCGGCAAACTGGTTCAGGAGTTGAAGCCGGTGCAGGACCCGAGCCGCAATCCGATTGCGCAAGTCGCCTTTCTTTATCTCGATTTTCCGGAAGCGACCGCGATGCAGTTTTTGGGTTTGACTGCAACGCACATTGATATTGATAACGGCGCGTCGAGGTTCGACATCACGCTCGCGATGACCGAAACACCGGATGGCTTTACGGTCTCGATCGAGTACATCCGAGACATCTTCGAGCATGAGCGGATGGAGCGGATGGCGCAGCACCTGCAAGTTTTGCTGGCCGGCATCGTCGCGAATCCGGATGCTCATCTCTCGGATCTCCCGATTTTGACTCTGGCGGAACGGCAGCAACTCCAGCAGTGGAACGATACGGCGCATCAGTTCTCCTCGAACCTGCTCGTTCATCAACTGTTCGAGCAGCAGGCGGCTCTACGCCCCAATGCGCCCGCTCTGATCTTTGAAGACCGGACGCTGACCTTCGCTGAGATAAACAGTCGCGCAAATCAACTCGCGCGTCACCTGCTTAGTAGCGGACTCGAACCGGAGGCGCGCGTCGGCGTCATGCTGCCGCGTTCACCGGACACGTTGGTAGCGCTGCTGGCAATCATTAAGGCAGGTGGTTGCTATCTGCCGTTAGACCCGGAGTATCCGGCAGAGCGGCTCGCGTTCATGCGCGAGGATGCCGGAGCATCGCTAGTCATCACCGAAGAGTTTTTGTGTGATCACTTGGGTGAGCAGAGTGTCGAAAACGTAGCGAGCGAAGTGCGCCCGGAGCAACTGGCCTACATCATCTACACTTCCGGCTCGACCGGACGTCCGAAAGGCGTCGCTGTAGAACACCGTCAACTGCTGCACACGATGCAGTCCGCGCAGGAAGTTCTGGGGCTAACGGAAGCAGATTGTTTGCCCTCGATAGCCTCGTTCTCGTTCGACATCTCATTGTTGGAATTGCTCTGCGCGCCACTCGCGGGCGGACGCTGTCTGCTCGTCTCCACACACGGAGCGTTGGAAGCAAGTGTCGCTGCAAAAGTGTTGCAGGAAGCCACCGTGTTGCATGCCGTACCCGGGTTGATGCGTCGCTTTGTGAGTGTCGCCACCCGCGACGAGTATCCGCAGTTACGGCAACTGCTCGTCGGTGGAGAAGCAGTTGCGCCGGAATTGATTGCGGAGATGCGGAAGGTGTGGAGTAATGCGGACGTCAGAGTGTTGTATGGACCAACTGAAGCGACCATCATCTGCGCCAGCTACGAAGTGAGCAGGCAGGGAACGATTGGTCATCAGATGATCGGGCGTCCGCTTCCGAATAGCGTGCTGCGAATCGTTGACGGTAACGGGAAGTTAGCGCCGATCGGAGTCGACGGAGAGATTTGCATCGGTGGCGCGGGATTGGCTCGCGGATACTGGCAGAATCCGGATCTAACCGCGGAGAAATTCGTAAGCGCAACCGATGGAGCGAGAATCTATCGCACCGGTGATCGGGGCCGCTATCTTCCGGACGGGAACATAGAGTTCACCGGTCGCATGGATGAGCAGGTAAAGGTGCGAGGCTTTCGCATCGAGTTGGGAGAGATCGAGTCCGTGCTTACGGAGCACGAGTCGGTGTTGGAGGCGGTGGTCGTTGCCCTCGAAGATAAAGGCAGCGAGAAGCGTCTGGTGGCTTATGTGGTTACTGCGCCGGAGGCAGCGAGGACTGTCAGCGATTTGCGCAATCACTTAAAGTCCCGGCTGCCGGACTACATGATCCCTTCGGCCTTCGTCTATCTCGATGCGCTGCCGCTCACGAGCCACGGGAAGATAGACCGTCGCGCGTTGCCCGCGCCCGATGCCGAACGTCCCGAACTCGCGGAAGCCTTTGTTGCTCCGAGAACGCCGGCCGAAAAGAGTCTCGCCTCGATCTGGACCAGACTACTTGGCATCAATCGCATCGGCATCAACGACAATTATTTTGAGCTTGGCGGCGACTCATTGCTGGCCACACAACTCGTCTCGCAGGTGCGCAGTATGTTTGAAATTGAGCTTCCGCTCGTCGAACTATTCCGTCACCCGACGCTCGCCGAGATGGCCACCTCGATTGAAGAAGCCATCATCGAACAGATGGAAGACATCAGCGACGAAGAAGCCGAGCAGTTGTTGAGAAACGAATCGTAGCCACTACGTGAGCTTGAAATCTGGATGGATACGCCGAAGCCGTTCGCTAATTTCAGCCCATCTATGAAGCGGTCTCCGGTGTCAAGAGATTTTTAAACACACTCGGACCGGGACGCCGCAGCGTCTGCGTTTGCTCTATTGCTGTTTTGCTCTTTGACATGAGACTGCTAATTGAATTTACCGCCGTTAGCGGTCCTCAAAAGTTCCGTGGCACACACGCGCCACGATCAATCATCTATGCGGTTATCTTCCATGAGGTTTGCTCCGCACTTTCTGTCCTTGCGGGCAGAAAGGCTGGCCGCCCAATCAGGGTATCGGGCATTAACGCCCATGGGCTGGTGGGGCAGACCGAGCTGCGACGGCACGCCTTTGGAATTCCGCATAATCGATCTCATCACGCAGCATGATGTAAGTGCGGATGAGTAGTTTTCTGCTCACTGCTACCTTGGCTTTTGGCCGCCCGTGACGTTCCGCGAGGCGCTGATAAAACCGCTTCAGCTCAGCATCCTTGCGGATCGCCGTGTGGGCTGCTTCCACCAGCAGGAACCGCAGCACGCGTGAACCGCCTTTGCTGATCCCCAGAAAACGTTGGCGCTCGGCGGAAGAACGTTCCAACGGATCAAGGCCGGCATAAGCCGCCACTTTCCGGGTGTTGGCAAAGCGACTGACGGGCTCCAGTGAGTGCACCACACAAAGGGCCGTCAAGAGTCCCACGCCCGGATGCGTGCGCAAGCGACTGATGCGCTCATCAGCCTGACTTTGCTGCTTCAGCCAGAGCATCGTCTCCAGCAATCGCTCGTTGAGCGGCTCGAGTAGTTGCAGCCACTGTTTCCGTTGCCATTGCATGGCTGGCGACATAGTAACGTGGCGTAGTTCCTGGAGGCCGGCTTTAGTAAACAAGTGCGGGCCTTTGGCCAGCCCGGACTGCAAGGCCAGGGCTTGCAGACTGTTCTTGCCAATGGTGCGCATTTTGATCAGCTTCTGCCGGTAACGCAGCATGCGCAGTATTTCCCGGCTCTGCAGGGGCGGCAGATAGAGACGCGGGAATTCATCATGGAGCATTAAGTCCAGAATCAATTCCGCGTCGCGCCGATCGTTCTTGTGGCGGCCGCGGGCGCGCCGGCGAATCTCGGTAGCATGGCCCAGCCAGACTTCGCAACCGAGCTCTTCCAACATTCGCTCGAACCAGGGACTGTAACCACTGGCTTCCAGGCCCACGATCACCTGACCGCTGAACTGCGCGTAGAAAGTACGCACTGCCGCTTTGTCTTCGTGCTTGAGTTGATGGAGCAGGATTTCTCCACTGTCAGTTGTCAAATAACAGAGCGTCTGTTGTCGTGCATGAAAGTCAACGCCGATATATATTGTCTGCACAGCGCCTCCTTTCAGTCTCATGTCAAAGCTCGTGAGAGTTTAACTCTCACGGAGGAGGCGCTGCTTCATAACATCAGGGTTCGAGTAAGCGCGAGAACCCTGGGTCGTAATTCAATCACGATCAACCCTGAAAGGGTTAGGCGGTTGGCGAACCCTTTCAGGGTTCAAAGAATTACTTTATGTTCTGATCCCAGGGTTGTCGCCACGCTCCAACCGCTGGGCTGAAATTAGCGAACGCCTTCGGCGTATTCATCCAACGACTGGAAGGGTCGTCAGGCCGCCCGGGATGATGTAGCCGGGCTTTGAGTCAACAACCGAAAGCGCCGACTCGAGCGTGTTATGTGGTTCGAGGCCCATCCGGCGGACCACGTCTGCGTCGAGCGCCGACACCAGCAGCATCCGAAATCTCTCCGTCTTGCGACGTAAGCTCCAGGCCGTCTGCCCGTTGATTTTGTAATCCTCCGCCAGCATCAACGCGGTCGCGCGTGCCCCACCCGGCGCGAACCAACGTAAAAAATCGTCGCGGCCCAACCCCTGCGCGCATTCGGCGAGCGCAATCATCGTCCCGCCCTCGGCGAGCACCTGTGAAGCATGCTCCATCGCTTTATGTGACTGAATTAAATTGATGTCACGCGGCGCGCCGCCGGCGCTGACGATGACAACCGGCCGATGCTCATCAACGACGACGGTGTGCGAGGCAAGATATTCGTCGCAACCGCGACGGTGTGCGTCGCGCCAGTGGCCGGCATAGACGGCAACGATCTCGTGATTTCCGTCAAGCACCGTGTTGACTAAAAAAGACGGATTGAGCATTCCGACTGCCTCGAGCATGTCTTCGTGTACCGGATTTCCATCGAGGCAGCCTGATGCGATGCTGGATCGTTTTTCAAGTGTCTCCAGATCGAAAGAGAGAAGGTGATTGGCCTGTATGGAACGCTCCGCTCCGCAACCCGGCAGGATGGCTTTGCGGCCTCCCGAAAATCCCGCGATGTAGTGTAAAGAGATGGCCCCAACGACGATGACTTGGTCGGCTTCGACGAGCCGTCGATTCAAAACGACGGGAGTTCCGCGCGCCGTCGTTCCGAGTGCTGCGTGAGACGCGGCGTCGTTAGCATCATGTGGATGAACTTCGATCCTGCCCGGTAGATCGGGACCGAGAATGCCGTGAATCTCTGCAGCAGTTGGAGGTCGATGGATACCGCCGCCGATGAGAAAAGAAATCTGCGAATCGCTCAACCCGTGTTTGTTCAGGCGTTCGACGAGTAACGGCGCAATACGATGGACGCCCGCTGAGCGCGTCGCATCCGGCACGACGATCACCACACGCTCGTGAGGTTTGACGATCTCTTCGAGGCGCGGTGAATTGATGGCTGCGTCCAGTGCCGCGTGCAGGCCGGCGTCTGTAAGCGGCGCATGCGTAGGGTCGTGTTGAGCGAGCACTCGGAACTGTTGCGGGTCGAAGCGGAAAGGAATCTGCTGTGCGCCATAACCGAGGTTAACGCTCTGAGCTTGAGTGGGTATCACCATCGCGACTTTCTTCCTTTCAACGTCATTCTCTGCGCTCTCTGCGTATCTCTGTGATCTCTGCGTTACATATAATCATGAGAAATATATTAACGCAGAGATCACAGAGATACGCAGAGAGCGCAGAGAAGATTTAAATCACCGACTTCAAAACACGCGCGAGGCGCGGAATGCCTTCTTCGATTCGAGCCGTAGTCGGATGGCTGAAGTTCAGGCGAAGCGTGCTCGATTGTTTGTTGTTCACACTGAACGCATGGCCGGGAATGAAAGCGACTTGTTCGTCTTCGAGAGCTCTGCGAAATAGCTGGTCCACATCCACGGTCGACGGCAACTCGACCCAGACAAAAAAACCGCAGTCAGGCTTGGTCCAGCGTGCGGCGTCGGGAAAATTCTCTGCGAGCGCGCGCAGCATCGTGTCGCGCTTGAGGCCGTACTGTGTACGCAGCATCTCGATTTGTGTGGGTAGCGCGCCCGTATCGAGATAAGCGTTGACGATGCGTTGCGAGAGCGGCGCGGCGTCGATGTCCGTCGATTCCTTGATAACCGACAACGGCAGGATCAATTCTTCCGGGACGACGAGCCAACCGGCGCGTAATGCGGGCGCCAGAATTTTTGAGAATGAGCCAACATAAAAGACGGAAACGTCGCTCAACGCACGTAACGGCGGCAACGGATCTTCGTAGCACAAAAACCCGTAAGCGTCGTCTTCGATAATCGGCACACGATATTTCTCGGCCAGCTCGACGAGGCGCCTGCGCTTCGATGGAGAGAGGCGCACGCTCAAAGGATTATGTCCGTCAGTGATCGAGTAGATGAAACTCGGGCGCGCGCCGCCGTTCAAATATTGTTCGACGGCGTCGACATCCATTCCTGTCTCCGCATCGGTTGAAACCGTCAGTAACTGAGGCTGGAAAGGTTCAAGGACTTGCTGGAAACCCGAGTAAATCAATTCTTCCGTGATGACGCTGCGGCCGGGCTCGAGCAGCAGCCGTGACAGCAGGCTCATACCCTGCTGTGCGCCAGCCGTAAGAAAGATTTGTTCTTCACGACAGTCGACGCCGCGCCGCTTCATCAATTCCCGCACGTGCTGTTTCAAAGACTGAAGCGGTGGGCTGTATTGCAGCGCACCCGCGTTCACAGACAGCACGCTCGTGGTCGCTTCTGCTAAAGCCGCTGCGGGAAAGAACTCGACCGCAGGCATTCCCAGCGCGAAAGAAATGATGCCGGGGCGTGCAGTCGCGACCAGCATCCTCTGTAATGCCGATTGCTCCAACCCTCGCGCCCAACCTGCCAGTTCCGCCCGTTGCTGTACCTGCAAACTTGTCATAAGTTTCCGCGCAACACCTGCTCACGCTCAATCGCTTCAAAGAGCGCTTTGATATTTCCGCCGCCAAAGCCGCGCGCGCCCTTGCGCTGGATAATCTCCATGAACGCAGTCGGGCGACCGTGCAGCGGCTTCGAGAAGACCTGAAACATCGTGCCCCACTTATCTTGATCGACGAGAATGCCCAGGTCGCGAAGCGACTGCTTGTCAACGTCGATCGTGCCGACCCGTTCTTCCAACGTCTCGTAATAGGTGTCGGGAGTATAGAGAAAATCGATGCCATTGGCGCGAAGCGCGCTGATGGTCTGCACGATGTCGTTGCATTGCAGCGCGATGTGTTGTGCGCCGGGACCGTGATGAAATTCCAGATACTCCTCAATTTGCGAAGCGTGTTTGCTCGGCGCGGGTTCCATGAGCGGAAACTTGACGTGCCCGTTACTGTTTTCCACCACGCCTGAATTCATCGCCGTGTTTTCCGTCACGATATCTTCCTGGTGGGAGTGGTGAAAGTCGAAGACGTCGATGTAGAAATCGAACCAGTTTTTAAGCGAGTTTGGTTCAACGCAGGCGGCGATGTGGTCGAAGGCGGTGAGTCCGGTCGAATTTACCGGCGCCGCGTTTTTGAACGATTCATAGCCTGGGAAGAAGCGTTTGTCTCCTTCTCGATGGACGAAGGAGTGGACCGTGTCGCCGTAGGCCGCGACAGTCGCCTTCTCGAAGCGGCCTGCTTCGTGATCGAAGAACGTTGGCTCCATCACGGGATGCGCGCCGCGCCGCACCGTCTCAGCGAAAGTGTATTCGACATCGTCAACGTTGAAGGCGATGTCTTTTACGCTGTCTCCGTGAACGCGGACATGTTCGGCCACGGGGCTATCGGGCGAGAGCGCGCTGGTAAAAATCAAAGTGATGTTGTTTTGTTGCAGCACGAACGAGGCGCAATCGCGCTTGCCTGTTTCGAGTGATGAAAAGGCAACCGGCGTAAAGCCGAAAGCCATACGATAAAAGTGCGCCGCTTGTGAAGCGTTACCGACATAAAACTCCACATAGTCGATGTGTCTGATTTGCAACATAGTATTTCCCAGAGAGCTAATTCATTTGTGCCGGGATAAAAGGGAGGAAGGTTCTTACGCAAAACTTCGCCTCAAAGACTTCTGACTGATCGTCTCAATGGCGAGCTGGGCTGAGAAAGTAGACGTATGATAGCACGCACGTAAGCCAATGCCGAATAGCACAGAGCCGAGCGCGGTAGCGCCGGGTCAAAGTCACGGTGCGGGCGTGCAGCCTGCATGTGACCCGGCGCTACCGCGCTCGGTTCTGTGCTTGTGAGTGGACGCGGAGCTTTTAAGCGACTTCTAAGGTGACGTCTTGCGAGTGATGACGGTCGTTACAGTCTGACCAGTTGCGCGATCTGTTAACGTCACCAAAACAGCAGCTTCTGGATCAGTTAGTTTGAGTATCGCCTCAGTTGCCGACTTCACCGCCAACTGGCCCAGCGAGGTCCTCAACTCGTCAGTGAACCCGGACCCTTCAATCTTCACCACTAAGGTTGCGGGTTCATCTTCTGAGCCAGCCTCATAACTCACAACAGTGACATTGTTTACTGTGAGCCTTGCCGGGTTAGAAACGGGATCCGATGTGATTGTCTGCTCTGCGATTATTGGAGGTCCGGCGCTAGCGGGTTGCACTATGTTCACCCGAATCACTTCATCCCGCAGCACAGGAAAAAGAATTCTCATAAGCGCAGACGATTCCGGAACCGCTCGGTATTGCACCCCATTCACGAAGACTCGTTGACCATTCGCAAATCCCTCTCCAGTGAGGAGCGCCGTCATGCCACCGTATGATCGGAATATCTCGAGCTTATCAATTCGAAACTTTGCTTTCTCGCCGGTCCGTTTACCGAACATCAGTTCGCTATCCTTTAACTTCTGAGTTTTTCTGTTGATATAAAGGTCCCGGTTATTGAGAATCAGAGCCTTTCCCGGGGCTGTTAAGGTAATCACTGGCTGTGTTTGGTCTTTGCCGTTTGGACGTTCGAATACCGCCACGAGTTGATTTGCATCGATACGTTCAATCCGTCCGCCGACTTTCGCTTCTTTAAGTTCTTCACTGGCTTCTTTGAAAGCAACGCTGTCGTCGCGAATTAGTGGTTGGGCTACACCGATGGATTGCGTGAGAGGCACACCATCGACCAACATTCCAATCTGGGCAGGGAAGTTCCGTCCGTAGATGGATAACACTACGCGATCGCCTTTCTCCGCCGGCACATACTCAAGACCGTCAACCCAAAAGTCATTGTTTTGGGTATTACCACCACCGGGAATTGGCACCGCAAAGGCTTTTCGCTCGCTGCAACGACGGCTTTCGGAATTGGTCCAGCGCGCTTCTGCCGTGTTATCAAAGCTTATTGGTTGATAATCCGACCTCGGGAAATAGCAACCTGTCGATTGAAGAATCAGAGCCTCCGCTTCGACAGGAACAATCATCACAGCATAGGTCGTTCTTGTGCCGGACATGACCCTGTCCGTACCGGGCATGGGGGTAAAAGTCCAACCAAATTCGGTTGATCCCTTACCGAAACCAGAAGAGTAGAGTTCCTGTTGCACAAACTGAGAGAACGTTTCGCGTTGTCTTTGAAAATTGAGACGAGCTCCGACGCCAAATAACGTTTTTGCAATTGCAGTGAAAACTCCCGAACGCGCCCGCAGTTTAATGTCGTTGATATTCAGTGAACTTTGACGTGGAATTAATTCAACGCTACGCACCGACCGATCCTGGAGTCCTCCTACTGCTGCTGTCGACACGAACTCTGGAGAATTATTTATATACGCACGCCTTGCACGCTGAGTGATTTCTGCCATTGACACGGACTTGCTACTTTCTTCGTCGATAAGTGCGCGGATACGTGCATTGTTGTCCTCAACCCTATTACTGGGTCTGACATAGCCGGCAACTCTCCACCACGACTGAGCCCATTTATTGTTGGCTTTGTCGTAGGTTGCGTTTACGGTCTGCGGCAATTCCAAAAATATCAGACGTTCGCCGGGTCCAACTTCATCGCGTAACAACGTTAACTGCTTGGCGATGATTTCGTATTGCATTTGCAGGAAGTTGTCCAAACGAATCGTTGCATTGAGCTTTGGCGCTTCGTTAAAACGTTCGATGAGCTTTTTCGTAACATCTTTGAATGCGTCGTCAAAAGTGCTACTTGGTAATCTGCCGGCGTCAGGAACAGCAGGGGGCTCAGTGCCTTTTACGTCGCCGGTTGGACCACCCGCACCCTTGATGTCGGCGTCAAGGCGAGTAACCTCTTTATCGACCCCTTCCTTCACGGTAGTTAGTTCTGCGATCTGAGCTGCGAAACGGTCTTTATCTTCTTTCTTTTCGGCCTGCGCTTGTTCACGTCCCAGTCTGGCGATCTCACGATTCAATACGAGCGACTCATCGGCCAGTTCGTCGCGACGCTGTTGCAGCTTGATCGCTCGATCCGCGTCAAAACTCTTCCTTGTTTTGAGCAGGGAGTTGTTGAATTTCGCTCCTTCATCAAACTCGACACCAAACTCGAGCAGTGTGCGCAGAACGTCGAAGTTGAGGCCATTGATTTCATTTGGGTCGAGCAGGCCAAGACCGGTGGCTTTCAAATCCAGATTGCGTCGATGCATCTGCGCGAGGAGATAGTGGGCCTGTTCGAGCGTCCAGACATTAGGTTGTTCTGCGTTGACGACAATCGCTCGATGCTGAGCGTGGACTGGAAAGACCAATAAATTCAGCACCAGCATGGATGCAATCCAGGAACTAATGGTTCTAAGGAAGGTTAAGCGAAATTTCATCGGCGCAGCTCCCATTCACAAACTATTAGAACGCCAGCAAGTGGCCTCATCCCTTTTATGAGCAGAAGCGCGAAAACATTTCGAGAACAAGCGTTGGTATGACTGTAGAAGTGTCCTTGCGGGATTTACTCAACAAACGAACGTGGGTTCACGATGACTCTCGCTGACGTCCGCTGATTGGCGCTAGGCAATAGACCGATAGATGAGGCGCCGCCGCTCTGATTGAGAAACAAGCAGGACCGAGCTGCAGCCAAACGGCACGAGGCGTCGAGCGTGCGCCCTCAACGGTCAACAGAAAAGTTAGCAATCGATGAGGGATTATCGCTTCCGAATCCCTGCCGAAGAGTTAAAGCTTTCGCCGTAGGCAGTGAGTAACCGCTAGTTCTCAGACGAGGAGGAAACACGCTTTGTATCCGTGCTGACCAGACCGAGATCAGATCTTCGTCCGCTGTCAGTCTGGCGATTCACATGGTATCCGACGCGGTGAACTGTTGAGTTTGCATTGGGCGAATGTTGACCTCGAACGTGGCAGGGTGCCTACCGTCGTAAGTTGATTCCATTGGTAGCGGGGGGCGGGATCGAACCGCCGACCTTGGGGTTATGAATCACCATCCCGGCAAAACCTTAAGTATTTGCCTTTTCAAAAGTTGCAGCCACCAAGAATTTCGGCCCATTTTGCATTCTTTACCGTTGGTCACAGTCGCGTGTCCGTGCTGTGCTGTTTTTTCTGGACACAAATTGGACACAGCGTTTTAGGTTCGTATTGGTTCTCGGTTTCCGTCCTTAAAGTTTAGAGAAATCGAGAACTGAAATTTCGCTTGCGCTCGAAGTATTAAGGGACTTAGACCACCCGTTTTTTAACAACCTCATAAGCAAGTACCTCAAGAGGCGCTAAAAGCGGCTCAACATCACTGTCCACGCGCGCATCACCATACGTAATGCCGAATCCCGTTGAACTGCGAAGGTGAGCGCACTCATGTCTCGTGTTAACGAGATCGTCAACAAGCTTTTCAAACTCCGCTTGTGACATTGCTCTTGTAGTTTCACTTTCTGTAATTCTTAGATGCTGAAAAGCTATTTGCTTTAACTCCGGCGAGTTCTTGAAAGACGCTTTCACAGGTTGCCCACCATATGAATCTTCCAAGATTTTGAACAGTCCAATGAAACGATCCACAGGGCTTTTTGCCTTATTTGCTTCGTTGAACTGCTTGATTAGCGGGCTATTTGTCAGCCTTTGAAGAGAGGCGTGATCAAAGGGAATTTTCTCTCCGACTTCTCTAATTTGCAGTGTCCACGAGAAACGATTCTCCCCTACCTCGGCTTCCTCTTCAGGCGTTTCCGGGAGCAGTTCATTCGATATGAAGCTACCGTCCAGTTCAATTCGCGCCTGAGTGAAAGTGACGTATTCGGCTAGAGTGAAGGCGATGGAATAGGCGAGGTCTTTTGTCTGCTCGCCGTTCCCCGGAAGCGTGATATGAATCTTACCGCGCTGCTTGATGAAGCCGTGTTTTTCTTTGTCTGGTCCAACGGTCACTTCTGCTTCAAACCCCTTCCGCGGAAGTCCAAAGTGCTCAGCTTGTTCTGGTGTAACTGTCACACCGTAGGTACAGGTGTTCTCAAATTTCAGATCTTCGTATGTGAAGTAGAATCTCCAACGTACTTTCATAATACTGAGTTTCCTCTTGCTCTTCGAGGGTCTTTAATAAAGTTTCTTAATCTAACACAGGATTTTAAAATCTGAGTTGTAGATTACTATTGTGCAATCTTGCTTTAGACTAGCGATGGAATAACTCGGGAACCAATAAGAATAATGATCAATCGAAACGATCTTGAACGAGATCTACTTGAATGCAGACGGCTCATTACGCGCGCGGTAACGGATGAAGCGGAATTCTCCACTATGGAGAAGATCAGAGCAGACTATCTAGAATTCTTGCGGCGATGTGATGCGGTCCATAAGGAAGCCCAAATCATTTTGGTTAGGTATATTCTCGCCATTGAAGCGGATTTGGAAGGGCTGAAGGGCCAGCCAGCAACGCGCGAAAATAATTCACTGATTTCGAGGCTGAAATACTGGAAGTTGTTGCTTGAGTTGTTCTTCAACACATTTGTTTGGATCGCTCTTCAGCTTGAACGAAACGACGTCAAACGAATAGCTAAGGGGCCAAAATATGGGGCGCTCAAGTTCCAGAACATTGACGAAACTCTGGCTTGGGTGGACGAGCAAAACAAGAATCCCGACGTGAGAGCGATACCCTTGGATTTCTGTAGCTTTGGGTGTGTGTGTGATGTTTTAAGGATTACACGCGATCCGAAAAGAGCCCTAACACGAGACTTTATTGAAATGAAGTCCGGTTCTGTTAATGAGATTATTCACGAAACAATTAGCAAAGGAACAGAAGAAGCTTATTTCGAGTTTTTCGATAAGTACGGTGACAAAGGCATCCGGCAGATGCATCGCGTGTTTAAGCAGCAAGATGCGTTGGTAAGGAATACGGATCTACTAGGTGCAGGACGAGGCATCTATGAGAATCCCGGCAATCCTAAAACACAACTAATCATCGCTGAGGATGACAAACCGAGAGAATACTACACTGACACGGTACTCAGACTTTTGGAGGCTGCTGACAAAGGTCATTTTGCAGTTGATGCTATCGATAACTGCCTAGTATTTGGTGTAATCAATACAGACCACGAGAATCGTTATCTATTAGGAGAATTTAATCTCAAATTATTCATTCACGGCATCTACGTTGAACCGCATTTGCCGAAACCTCCGAATCCCGACGAATTGGTAGCGAATTTTAAGCACATTAATTTGAGGGAATGGCGAGAGGGATTTGGTTCTGTTTTGCTGTTTCCACTTCCTGAACGACGGCTGCCAGACAAACTGCTAATGGACCTCTTGTTCGGTCGGAAAGTGCTGAAATTCTTTTTCAATCCATATGTGTTTGTCGGTCTGGCCCAACGATCCGGGATAAATATGAAGTTTCTTTCAAAGAAGGCCACTGGCCGACTGAAGGCGCAAGGAGGCGCGAAGGATGTAGTTGAATTTGACGGCCACGCTATCGCGGTGGTGGACGAAATCGCCGAGTGGACCTTGGGCCCAGGAACGTTTGACGAGATTTTTTATAATTGGGTGAAACCTACATCGATCATAGAGAGCTTTCGAGGAGTCAAATACCCGGACTTTGACGAACGTGCCACAACGTAATGTCATTATGCGGTATGCTGATCGGTACTCAGAGGTGGTTTGACAGACTGCGCAATTCTGAAAGGACAACGATATGGGTGAATATTTTGATGCACTGGCTGTGCTGAAAGAAACAATAGGTGTTTTTGAGATGTATCAGGTCAGCACCTTCAGAATGTATCGCAAACCCAAAGGCGGAGGGGTACAAGAACTTACAGTTGAAGTTTGGGATGCTGGACCACAAGAGCCGAGCCGATACCACGTTATTGCAACGACCGAAGACGGGCGAGAAGCGAGCGGGAATGCGGGCTCAACCATTCAAGAAGCCATTGCCTTTGTTCACTGGGGCGACTTGGATAAGCAAACTAACTCGGGTTAGCTGGCTTGCGATTTTAGCTGCTCTTTGTGTTTGATCGGGCTAGCGCTCCGCAGATGGGACTCAACCTACAACCTTTCGCTTAACAGAAGTAACCTCGCCTGGCCACTCAGTAGCACGAACTAGCATTCAACTCGTCACGTCATTAACTTCATTCGCCACGTGTAAGAATGAAACCCTAATGCTTTCTTCTAACGCGTGACGGGCGCGTAAGTGCATCTGCACCAGCCTACGACCGAGTTGCAGTCCGCATTGGGGAGAGTAGGTGGGTCCGAAAGCGGATAAACGCCACCAGCCGCGAGAGCTTTGCAACTGTCGCATGAGTCATCCGAAGCGAGGATACGCACACCGCGAAGTACATCAGAGTTTTGTCGGTACTGGCGCAATGCCGCTTCGCGGTGTGCGTTAAGTTGAGCTGTAACTTCGTCACCGCGATTCTCTTTGTTTGCCATCTTCCGAACGTTCCTTTGTCGCTAAATCTTTCGTTATATTCTATCGATTTCAATTACTGCCCACCATTGAAATTGATATTTTACGTAAGATGCCGACTGTGGGGCGAGACAACAAGCTCAGAAAATGGAAGGACGTGGGTTTTATCACTTATAGCGCGACAGGGCGCTTCACTTTATAGTGAATCGTACTTCGTAACTACCGTCAGAACCGCGCAATGTTGGCGATACCTCGACCGTGTTTGATCCGATGCTCCATTTATACGGATTGCCAACGATTGCCGCTAGCAGGAGCATATTAGGCAGTTCGATCCCGAGCGATCGCGAGGCCAAGGCTCCGCACAGGATGGCAAACGCTTCGTGACTAGCAAGCGCGGTTTGTTTGTCGCTTGTCACTCGTAGAACAAGGATCAGATCCGTGATCCCCTGTTGGTTGCCTTCCGGTCTGAAGATGACTGAGTTGCCGGAACCAGCAGGAAGAGGAACAGCGGATGCGTAACAGCCGAACGTATTCATGCCAACATATCGATATGGGTGCGTCGTGATTCCCACGTCAGCAAAGAGCGTGCAGGCTTTTTGTGGACTTCGCCAATCGGTGGAGTTGCCCACGCGAAGCGCTTCTATGAAGTCTTTGAATACAGCAATTTCCGATGCGGTCAAATCGTGTGTGATGTTACCTAGAGTGAGTGTTGCACTATTCCTTGCTGTTAATAGTTCGTTGGCTTTAGTGAGAGACAGGTCATAAGACAAATTCTCCCACGTCACCAATCCGATTGGCGTGCTCTGATCCAAAGCCAATCCCGCCTGAACGATGGTTCTCCCATCTACAGTTAACTCAAGAGTACGTGTTCCTGGATTCGTATAGCGAGAAAGCTTAGAGCGTGATTCAAAAACGAGCTGAATTGATGGAGGCGTTTGCGTAAGAGTGCGGCCCGCAAACTTGTGTATGAGGAACAGTTCGAGGCGTTGGGCGCCGCTGATATATGGAAAATCCCGGCTGCTATTGTCGAAGATCGTTAAGCCGTGAGACATAACCTCCGTCTGATTCTTTGCTTGATAAAAGGCAAAGTTTGTTTTTCCGATACTGTAAACATCGTCCGGGCGTTGGCCGTTGATTGGGAGATGTATGCAAAGCGCTAAAGCAATCGCAGCGAGAAAAGTCTTCATGAGGAATCTCTTCGTTTCAGGGGTTGAAAGTGCTTGCGTGAGAACACATGCGCGCCAGCGAGCACTGTCAGCGCAAGAAATCTCGCGGTTTTAGAATTCACATCAGAACCGGAGGGAAGCCAGCAATTTGCTAGCCGAAATTGTTTAGACGGTGCTTTCGTCGGATAGGACGAGACAACATCTATTACGCTGCATTTGCCGGAAGAGTCTCTTTGAAGGCATTCACGACGGGACAAACATCAGTCGCGTCTGTAATCATCATGTGCAATTCAAGAAGCATTTTTTCCTCTATGTCCCCGAGATGTTCAAGCATGTGCACCAGATCGGTGAGTATTTTGTTTGTGTCTATACGCAACTGATCACGTGCCTTCGATGCTGTCGTGGGGTTGAACTCTGTGATGCCAGAATGGGCAGCTTCGAGATCTCGACGGCGATTGGCAATCCGAACATTCTCAGATAGACAGCCCTCGTAAAACAGGCAAAGACGGTAGCGATGCGCCAATGATCCTAGCAAGGAGATCCGGTGTGGCTTGTTGTGTGGCTTGCGACAGGCGTTGCAGTTCTGTGACAACAACGACCCAAGGGCCGCACCTCGATAGTAACTCTCGGGAAACCCCGTGCAGAACAAGAGTTGTTTAATAAAAGCCTCACAAATGCGGGCAGAATATAAAACGTGTTCTGTGTACAACCGGATTCGCGTGATTTCAGCTTCCGTCGCGTCTATTGTCTCTGTACTTTCGCTAAAACTCACCGAATGGTTAATCACTTGCGCATAACTTATGCTCAGGATGGAACCATCATTTGTATAGGGATTGGTGTACGGCTGCGGTGAGTCGCTGTTCTTGGTTGAAAATGTTAGTCGTCCCTTCTGCAACATCCAGTTTCGTAAGTCTGTGGCAAGCGGATAAAAATTCGGACGGATGGCACGCCGACCTTTCCATACGGCTGCCTCCGGGCGAAAACCAAATTCCATGTGATAGGCAGTTTTGGTGCCGTGGTTAACGTGTTGTACTTCAGCGTTCTGCGTCATGAGTTTACTTTCTTTAGTGAGAGCCCTGATTAGTCAGGGAGAATTGATCGTTTTCACCGCGCGGCGTTTGGAATTGTTCGGAGGGCGCTGTGAAAGCGTTAATTGGATGAGCTGGTGAATTCAGCCCATGGTCAGGAGTGATTGGTCTCTGCTTTCACTGGTCTTCAACCGCTCAGCACGCGTGCCAAGTGAATAAAGCATGGACCGCTGAGAACGAGAGCTTTCCTGTACGATTAAGGGTTAACCGAGCTAAACCACATGAAGCCGCCAAAGCTTTCTAGGTGAGTGTAGAGTGCTTGGTTTCTGATCGCCCTCGGCAGCCCGACAATCTTTTTCGGAATTCCAAGACTCGTGGCTTTGCGTCCCCGCTTCACAACAGGTTTGCCTTTATCGTATGCAATCTTATAACAAAGAACGAACTGCCTATACTAAAACAGCGTTCAACGTAATTAAACTCCCTTCTCTGGAATTTGTCAACAGCAATTCCAGGAAGTACATGCACTTTGTAGTTCCAGTTTGCTAATCCACTTTTATTAATATTTACCGAGCATCGCAGCCCGCGCCGCTTTCTATTTCCCCCACTCACCTGAACGGCCAGTCCGCCTGGACCACTAGTTTTCTGAAATGAGAGCGGAAAGTGTTCTGGTTCGATTCGTGTGCAAAGAGGAGACTCACAATGAGATTCATTCTTGGCGTTCTGTTGGGTTATTACATGCGAGGCAAAAAGCGCTGGCTGATAATTACGCTTACGGTGTATATCGGCTTTATCATCATGTGCTCTGTGGTTCTTCCCGCAATCGCTCTTTCCGTGCTTGGGCTTTCTGTGATGCGGGAACGAGCTTCACGACCTCCACAAACATCGGTTCCCGTGGTCGTAGGCGTGAACTACGAAACAGGGCAGATCAAATTGCGCGACGCGAATCTCAAGATCCGTGTTCTTGCCAAGCGGCATGATCCGCAGTTTGAACCGGGAATTATCATCGCTCAGACCCCTCAAGGCGGCGAGCGTGTAGATTGCGGCACTGTGATCGGAGTGACATTGAGCGCCGAAGATCCGTGGCGCTGATTGATCTAACCTACCTAATGAATAGCACCGGAGTGATCATTTTGCCCGACTCGCTTTCTTCCGGCGTTGTCTGCGTCGAATTGGCGTCCGAGTCTTGAGCAGATCAGGGTGTTTTGTTTCGATCATGTGGGACAAACCCTGATAACTTCTACCTATCAGCGGCGCGGCGTGAACGACTGAGCCGTCCGTTTGTTCTAAAGCCTGTTTGATTGTTTCATGTTCACATTCCAATAGCCTTTGGTCTAAATCAAGCGGCTTTGGTAACAGTACGTCAACCGCTTCGTCTCTGGACATCTCTTTACACAGACTGTCTGCAAGTTTTCCGCCCGCCGCACTCAATCGTGATAGAACTTCACGACTCTGCGAATCTGCCAGCCACTCACGCGCTTGCTGATATGCGGCCTGCAAAGTATCCGGGGAAAGGGGATCTACTTCCTCGATCATCGTAAGAGCCGCTAGTCCAGCTTTGTTAAGGGCATCTGCTTCGTGAGCTACTTCTATCGCTCGCTGTAACGTGATTTGCGCGCGCGCCGGTTTTCCCAAGCGACCCTGAGCGATAGCTTTGAGGATAAGTGCATCCGCGAGCCAACATCCGTGACCGACCTTCTCTAATTGTGTTGCCGCTCTGCGGGCCGCAGCTTCGGCGGCTTTGAATTTCTCCTCTGCGATCAATATCTCCGCACGAGTGCTGTCGATTTGTGCCGTTCGAGTGCGATCCTTGAAGCGAACAGTTATGAGTCGCGCCTGGTCAAGATGTTTGTGGGCCTCTTTGAACCGCCCTAGCTTTGAAAGCACCACCGCTTCATTGTTTTTGATACTGGCGCAATAGACATAATTCTTTGCCGCTTTGCATAGATGCTCTGCGGCTCTGTATTCAGCAAGCGCACGTTGAAAATAGTCAGGCCGGTTTTCCGCAGTTCCGATGGTCCGCAACGTTATGGCAAGTTCATTGTGATATGAGGCTTTGACCAGCAGATGCCTGATGCTCGCAAACACAGCACGATTGTCAGTGAGAATTTTCAATACGTCGTAGTATCTCGCCGCCGAGTGTTCGACATCTGCCAGTTTGAGAAGTGCCCGCGCTCTCTTGAGTCCTTTAGGCGGCAATCGTTCCAATGCCTGTTGAAGCGTAATACGTGCTTCGTTAACTCGGCCTTCTCGCCAATAGCAATACGCGATCTCTGACCATGCTTCGGCAGCTTCCCTTGTGAGGTTGTTCGACTCGTAATAAGTGATGCTCTCAGTGATCAAATTCCTCGCACTTTCTTGTGCGTCTTTGATTTGATTGCGAGCGCCAATCCAGCCGGTGAGAATGCCGGTGCAAAGGAAAACATTGGCAGCCGTTTCCGGTTTAAGATTTTGTGTATCGGGACGTGTGCCGACTCCACGCCACAACGGACGCATGATCTCAAGAGCGCCCTGCGGGTTTTCATTGTCTCTTTGTTCTAGTGCGATTTCGCATCTGGAAAGAGCTTCCTCATCACGAGACAGATGCGACGTGTCTAGCTTTGGTGAGGCTAACTTCAAGGGGAAATTTACACCTTCCTTTTTACGAGATAGCTTATGATCATTTTGATCGACTCGCTTTCTTCCGGCCTCGTCTTCGGTGGATCGGCGTGCGCTCGTCGAGCAAATCAGGATGTCTGTTTTCGATCATGTGGGACAAGCCCTGATAAGTTCTACCTATCAGCGGCGCAGCGTGAACTATTGAGCCGTCCGTTTGTGCTAAAGCCTGTTTGATCGTTTCGTGTTCACACTTCAATAGCCTTTGGTCTAAATCGAGTGGTTTGGTTAGGAGCACTTCAACGGCTTCGTCTCTGGACATCTCTCTACGCAGACTGTGTGCAAGTTTTCCGCTCGCCGCACTTAATCGTGATAGCACTTCCCGACTCTGCGAATCGGCCAACCACTCACGCGCTTGCTGATATGCCGCCTGCAACGTATCCGGTGAAAGGTGCTCTACTTCCTCGATCATCGTCAGAGCTGCTAGTCCGGCTTTGTTTAGCGCATCTGCTTCGTGAGCTACTTCTATCGCTCGCTGTAACGTGATTTGCGCGCGCGCCGGTTTTCCCAAGCGACCCTGAGCGATAGCTTTGAGGATAAGCACGTCTGCAAGCCAACATCTTTGCCCTGATTTTTCTAATGCTGTTGCCGCTCTGCGGGCCGCAGCTTCGGCGGCTTTGAATTTTCCCTCTGCAATCAATAGCTCCGCACGAGTGCTATCAATCTGTGCCGTTCGAGTGCGATCCTTGAGCCGAACGGTTATGAGTCGCGCCTGGTCAAGATATTTGTGAGCTTCTTTGAACCTACCTAGTTTTGAAAGAACCACCGCTTCATTGTTTTTGATGCTCGCACAATAGACATAATTCTTTGCCGCTTTGCATAGATGCTCTGCGGCTCTGTATTCAGCAAGCGCACGTTGAAAATAGTCAGGCCGGTTTTCCGCCGTTCCGATGGTCCGCAACGTTATGGCAAGTTCATTGTGATATGAGGCTTTAACCAGCAGATGCCTGATGCTCGCAAACACAGCACGATTGTCAGTGAGAATTTTCAGTACGTCGTAGTATCTCGCCGCCGAGTGTTCGACATCTGCCAGTTTGAGAAGCGCCCGCGCTCTCTCGAGTCCTTTCGGCAATCGTTCCAATGCCTGCTGAAGCGTAATACGTGCTTCGTTTACTCGGCCTTCTCGCCAGTAGCAATACGCAATCTCTGACCATGCTTCGGCAGCTTCCCTTGTGAGGTTGTTCGACTCGTAATAAGTGATGCTCTTAGTGATCAAATTCCTCGCGCTCTCTTGTGCGTCTTTGATTTGATTGCGAGCGCCAATCCAGCCGGTGAGAATGCCGGTGCAAAGGAAAACATTGGCAGCCGTTTCCGGTTTAAGATTTTGTGTATCGGGACGTGTGCCGATTCCACGCCACAACGGACGCATGATCTCAAGAGCGCCCTGCGGGTTTTCATTGTCTCTTTGTTCTAGTGCGATTTCGCATCTGGAAAGAGCTTCTTCATCACGAGACAGATGCGACGCGTCTAGCTTTGGTGAGGCTGACCTCAAGAGATAGACCTTCCTTTTAGGGTTTTAGTGGGAGGAAAGACTGTACGCGCGGGATATTAAACCTCACTATCTCAGCTCCGCAAGATCTCTTGCAACAATGTTCGGCTTTTGTCATATCTGATACAAGTACGTTTGCATCATCAATCAAAAGGAGCCTCAAAAATGAAACGCTTTGTCTTGGGTATCGCTCTCACAGGGCTAATGTCTATGACTGCTCTGGCGGGCGAAATACCGATCAATGGAGCGCCTGCGCCAGCGCCGCCAGCGCCAACTACAACGTCGAGCACGGCCAGCACGTCGAGCACGCTGCTTGTTACGGTGATACTCACCGTGCTTGGTCTGAGATAGACCACTAGCGGACTAGGCTTCGTCTTAACGAGCCTCGCGCACTGCGCGGGACAGGTTAAGTGTGTCTATTCAATTTAAATGTACTTGCATAAAATCAGAACAAGCCCTCATTTGCTGCTTCTTGCGATCTAAAACTCCCTGAATAAAAATCGCGGCACCTCATGGGGGGTTGTTCTTGCTTGGCCCTCTGCTCTTGAATTCACGTTACTACTTCCAGCCGCGCGCTGCCGCTGATCGACGTGAGTTCTAGCGAGGGAGCAAAGGGCCAGCAATCAAACACCGACCTTGCGGCAAAAGGACTCAATACTGAGTCCTTTGGGCATGGATTGAAACTCTTCATTACGCCTGTCGATCTTTCATTCCATGCCCACACTTCTGTTTTCTTTTTCCCGATTTGAAAGACCTGTGACGTGCCTTGTCGTACTGGTTATTGAGAGGGCGGTACGTCAAGCATGATCCAAAACTGGTCCATCATCGGGAATAGGAGCGCATTGTCCAGAGGCAATAGGTGGGTGTTGCCGTGCGTTCCTCTTGAGGGCGGTAGTTCGGAGAGGGGGCAAGCTGAGCTACCGCTTTCAATTCTTTTCTCCTCCGATGGAGACCGTGTTTGCCGAACTGAGCGGGGACGGTTTACGTCAAGCACATCGCCTGACGAAGGTCATCATCGGAAGTCCTTGCGCTTGTTCGCGCTCTGCGTGTGAGCCGCTGGATGAACGTAAGGCAAGGCGCTTGCGAAGCCCAGGCTATCGCTCAGAAACGCAAGCGCCTTTTTCTCAATTTTATTTTGTGGGGAAGGACTCATACGTGAGGGTGAGTCCTTTGGGGCATGGATTGAATCTCAGCAGTCTATGCCCCACGTCTTCCTTACGGGAGGTGTATGAATGGGTCATGTTCGCAGAGGACCAAAACTACTGCCTCAGAAACTTCTCAAACTTAGGGAGTATTTGAACGTCGGCCAGCCGGAAATGGCACAGATGCTTGAAACGCAAATCGAGTCGCAGGATAAGAAGTATCGAGTCCACGCTGGGCGCGTTTCAGAGTATGAGACTGGAAAACGTGAGCCGGTTTTACTGGTCGGACTAGCCTATAGCTACTTAGGGCGAGTGAGCATGATCTCGTTGGCAGACGACGATGTAAGCGTTGACGAATTTCGCCGGCAGCTTGGCACGTTCGACCTTGTTGATCGAATCGGGAGTGACCGAAAAGAAAGCCGCAACCTACATCGGGTCAAACCGAAGCCAGTTACCTTGATCAGCGGTGTTCACTAGGCTGAAACTCTTTCACAATGAGCATTGAGAAACCCACCGTCACCGCACCACTGGATGAAATGTCCCAACACTTTAGGGGTCGGATTCTGTGCGGGCGTTGTGGTAATAGCGATTCGACCAAGTTCACGTATTTGCCGCCTATGGATGGTCGCGTATTGGTTCAATGTTCACATTGTGGTCTACCGTTTTTTGAGTCGATAGAACCAGTCCAGAATGATAGCTTTCAGAAATAAGTCTAGGACGATCCCCGAGCCGCAAACTTCCATTCCAGCCAAGCACAATTTCATCAGTTCCCGACCGCTTCGATTGTAAACAATAGCCATCAGCTCAACTCATGCTTTGAGGGACTCCACTGCGTTGCCTACCGTTTTTGGGAGTGACTGCAAGGGGTGAACTTCGCTCAAAAAGTCACCCGAAAAGGAGCACGCTACAAATGGAAAATCACGTTTACCAATCACCCGCGATTCCGAATTGGTCCGCCCTTCTTATCGAAGCCGTCACTAAGCCAGGTCTGATTATGAAGGCATATAGTGCGTTCCATTCCTACAGCGTTGGGAACCAGATTCTCGCGCTTGTGCAGTGTCAAATGCGCGGACTACCGCCCGGCCCAATTAACACTTTTCCGAAGTGGAAAGACCTAGGCCGCTTTGTCAAACGTGGCGAACGGGCGCTGACTTTGTGCATGCCAATTACGTGCAAACGCCGCGAGGATAATTCAGACGAGGAACACACTTTTACCAGCTTTGTTTATAAGGCCCGCTGGTTTACTTTAAGCCAGACTGACGGGCAAGAACTTGAGCCAATTACGATCCCGGAGTGGGACGCCGAACGAGCGCTTGCCGCGTTGAGTATCGAGCGCGTTCCATTCGATCACCCGGACGGAAATATTCAGGGTTTTGCAAAGCAGCGCCAGGTCGCGATTAACCCACTTGCGCAACTCCCTTTTAAGACTCTTCTGCACGAACTTGGTCACGTAATATTGGGCCATAGCACTGAGGTCGATTTCGCTGACAGTGAAACGACGCCGCGTAGTCTGCGTGAGGTCGAAGCGGAATCCGTGGCGCTTCTTTGTTGTGAATCGTTGGGCCTTGAGGGAGCCGAGTATTGCAGGGGTTACGTGCAGAATTGGCTCAGCCGTGGAAGTGGTTTTGACTCCGAAACGATACCCGAAAAGAGCGCCCAAAAAATCTTCCGGGCCGCCGACCAAATCATCCGCGCCGGACGCCCCGAAATCACTCCGGTGACAGCATAACAACCCCTGAGAAGGAACCGCGCCAGCCGAGGCAATAGCACTCGGCTGGCGCTTTTTTTTTTGGCCTGAAGCAACTGCGCTTGCGGCGCAGTTGGTGTGCGGATTTTGACAGCCGCAGCCGACCTAAACGGTCGCAAATTCTTGGCTGTGTTTCCCCCCTGAACTCCTACTTGATGCCCCTTCTCTACCTCCAACTTGGGCTACATGTCTCACCCTTTTACTTCCCCCGTCACCTTAGACGCTTGCCACCGTTGCCTATCCTTCGCTCGCGTCTACCCAACCTAAACGCGGCTCAATTTCGGTTCAGATCTAATTGCAAATCCAACCTCATATTCTTGTCGCAGAAGACGCGCCGATACGCGAGAATTAGTCCAACTTAATACTACGGCACGCGGGCTTTCGAGGGTCTTTGACAGGCGATCCCACCGAGGATATGCAGCTACCTTCTCACCACTCCTTTTGTCGCTCTCTTACTTGATAACTGGATGCCTAAAACTAACGGAATCGAACTCCGCCGATTGATCCGATCTCTCGATAAAAAACTTCTGATTTTCTTCTGCTCCGGCGCAGTCATAGAGGGAGATAAAAAGGCCGCGTTTGACGCCGTGCGCAAGGCTATTTGGAAAGCCCTGTGACCCGGAAGAACTCACCACTACCTTTATGCGCCGCCATGAACATCCAACGAACCTGGACCCACCTTTCTCCGCTCAGTCTTTACCTCACTGATTCCGCGATCACACCCATTCACTTTCAGAGCACCGATTGTCAGCGATCATGCAATCAGGGTTTTTTACCCTGAATTAGCCTTCGCGATGATGTTCACTTCAGGACATTTTGTCCTGCTGATTGTTCGGATCATTGCTCCAACAATTTGTAGCAATGATTAATTCAGCCTGCCGCACGTCTCGAAAAATCTCGACTGCGAACAAACATAAAGCAAAGGTGCTGCGCACCTGAAGTAACCAGACACGACACCCCCGCGTAACTTGGGGTTGTTGCGTCTCGGCTTGTGTACGTTAGTTGCATCAGCAACTTACAGGCACTCGTAAAGAGCGGCCCGTTAACAACGTTAACAGTCACGAATCGAGAGAACGCAGCCCATGAAAAAAAATTTAAATCGAGACCGGATCGTTACCTTTCGCGTTACCGAGGACGAATACGCCCGCATCGCAAATGCAGCGCTGACCGCTGATGATGAGCCGAATAGTTGGTGTCGGAGTGTGGCTCTAAGCTCGACCAATAAAGCTCAAACTACCATTGACAATCGAGCGATCTACACCGAGATCGCTTGCTTGCGCCATCTCTTCCATCATGGCTTCAACATCCTGTTCAGCAACGATAGCAACGCGCTGAAAGCCTCCGCCTGGGACATGCTCGGCAAGTTCACCAATGACCACGCCAACGCCATTTATGAGCAACTCCTAAAGGAGCGGCTGCGGCGACGTCAGGGCTAACCTACTATTGCAATTTGTAACAGTACCAGTCCGCTGCCCCCTGTCGCGCTGTGCGACAGTACAAGCCCGGCCCCTGTCGCGCTGCGCTCCAGTACCAGCAACGAACGACGTGGCGACGGCGGCTCCCCCTGTCGCGCTTTATTCTCTGTCGGCAGCCCGCCCGCGCAACGCTGCGCGTCCTTCGCTGGAGCTACGGCCCTGCGGGTGCGCGGCGCGGGCACCCAGCCGACAAAAACCTGCGCTTAAGGGGGAAATGCCGTATTTTCGCGGGTTCCGCGAGCATTGTCCGTTTTTCTTGCGCAGCTTTTCCTACGTTCCCAAAGTTTTCTTCATACTCTCATGGCCCATCCTCATGGCCCATCCCTCCGGCTGGTCCAACCACGCGCAAGCTAAGCAACAAATCATGCAATGCAGCAACGCTAATGTAGTACATGCGGCGGCATGGCATGTGCAGATGGCAGAGCGAGACTAACGGACGGCTCACCTTAGCCGTCCGTATCTTGACTGACGGATTGATCGGATTGGCCCACCTTCCACGTTAGATCAGCCCGCACTCTTGTCCCAATTTTCTAGTCGCGAATCAGGGAGCTTTTTGAGTCCTGTTTCGTCCCAAAGAACCATGCAAAAGAGTTTCGCTTTTAGCTTCTTAATTTACGCCATGATGACGATGAGTCCCGCGCCAATTTCCGTCGAGCAGGCACTCGATTATTACCGGCAGGAGTACACCAATGCGAAGGAAAATTACTACAGCGAAGCAGGCGAAGTTAAGGGCCGTTGGTGCGGCCAACTGGCCGAGGAATGGAACCTGAAAGGCGAAGTAACCAGTGAGCAATACGAGCGTTTAGTTGAGGGTCAAGATCCGCACACCGGGAAGCAACTTATTCGCTCCGTTACCGCTCGTGAAATCGTTGACGAGAACGGTAAAGAGAAGCTCACGAGCACTCATCGCGCCGGTTGGGACGCGACCTTCAGCGCCCCTAAATCCGCTTCCTTAGCCGCGCTGGTGGGGAAGGATGAACGCGTCATACAAGCGCACATCGAGAGCGTCAACGAAGCCCTGAAAGAGTTGGAGAAATATCTGCAAGCGCGTGGCGGCGGCGACAATCCAGCCATCACCACCGGCAAGATGATAGCGGTCCAATTTCTGCACACTTCCTCGCGCCCTGACCGCAAGAACGGTTACGCCGCGCCACAACTTCACACCCATGTCGTGATCTTCAATATGACCCAATGTGAGGACGGCAAAGTGCGCTCCGTGCAGTCGCGTCAGTTGTACCGGACGCAGAAACTTGCGACGGCAATCTACCGCGCCCGTTTCGCGGAAAAACTGCAAGCACTTGGTTACGAGATCCGCGTTGATCCACGCACCGGCGCACCAGAGATCAAAGGCTTCACAGAAGAATACTTGCAGGACAGCAGCCCCCGCCGCAAAGAAGTCTTGACCGAAGCAGAAAAGATCAAAGAGCGCATGGAGAGCGAAGGAAAAACCATTTCCGAGAACGCACGATTGAAACAAGTTGCCGCCCACATTAATCGCCGCAGCAAAAAGTTCGACCGTGACCTAATGGACACACGCGCCCTCGAATTGGACGTAAGGCACGGCTATCAAGCGCAACGCCTTGTAGCTGAAGCGCGGGCGCGCGGGCCGCTCCGTGTGGCGCAGAACGAGATTGAAAAACGCGCTCAGGAAGCAGCGACCTATGCTCGCGATAATGCCGTGCAAAAGGAAGCCGTGGCGGACGTTCGCAAAGTTCAAGCTGACGCCCTGGGGCGCAATCTTGGCCTTACCACCTGTGACGCAGTTATGAGCGAATTGAACCGCCGTGTGGAGCGTGGCGAGTTCATCAATATCACGCGCCCGGAACACGAACCCGAAACCACAACTAAGCGCATGGTGGCGATGGAAAAGGAAAATATTCAGACCGTGATCGACGGCAAAGGAAAACATGCCGCCATCGTTCAACCGGAGCGCGTTGAAGGCATTGTTACGGCAACCGCCGAGCGTCAGCAACGCAAACTAAACGCGAATCAGCAGACGGCGATTAAAGCGATCTTGTCGAGCAAAGATCGCGTGCTTGGTCTGCAAGGCGGCGCGGGCACCGGCAAGACCACGGCGCTTTCCGTGGTGCGAGAGGTAGCCGAAAAGGAAGGCTATCAGGTACGCGGTTTTGCGCCCACCACACGCGCCGCGAAGCAACTTAAGGAGAGCGGAATCCCGACCGAAACCCTCCAGATGTTTATCCGCCGGCGAAAGGAAAAGACGGTACCGGCGAAACGTCTTTTTGTGCTCGATGAAAGCTCACTCGCCAGCACAAAGAACCTCCACAAATTCTTTGCCCGCCTCAATCCCATAGCAGACAAAGTGCTCCTGGTCGGCGACGTGCGCCAGCATCAAGCCGTGGAAGCTGGCCGTCCATTTGAGCAGTTTCAAGAGCACGGCATGACGACCGTGCAACTAAGCGAGATCGTCAGGCAGCGCAATCTCAAACTGCGAAAAACGGTCAACGATTTATCACGCCGGAAAATACCGGAAGCAGTGGACCAACTTATCCGCCGAGGGAAGGTTATCGAGATCGCGAATGAGCAGGAACGTTTCGAAGCGATAGCCAAGAACTACTGCCAGAATCCGGTCGGGACTCTCGTGGTTTCGCCAGCCAATCGCGAACGCGTTGAACTCAATTTGCGCATCCACAAACAACTACAGCGCGAAGGAAAAGTGAGCCGCGACGATCATCAGATCAAGGTTTACGTCAATCGGGATATGACCGGCCCCGAACGCACCTTCGCCAATGCCTACCGACCCGGCGAGGACGTTATTCGCTATAACCACACCAGCAAGGTCTACAAGACGAAGCCGGGCGACTATGCAAAGGTCATCGCAAACAACCATGAGAAGAACGAGATCACGGTTCGCTTTGCTAATGGCCGCAAGCTCATTTATGACCCAAAACGACTTTCCGGCGTGAGTGTTTACAACGAGGCCGAGCGTGCCTTTGCCGTGGGCGATCGCGTGCAGTTTCGCGCTCCAAATAGAGCGAAACGGATCGCCAATGGCGAGCTCGGAACGATCACGAAAATCGAAGGGGAGCGAATAAGCCTCACTCTCGACAGCAACCGCGATGTGAGTCTCGACCTCCGGCAGTTTCGCCACTTCGATCACGGCTACGCCGTCACCAGCCACACATCGCAGGGGCTAACTTTTGATCGCGTTCTGGTCAACGTTGATACGCGGCAATCGGCGCAATTAGTAAACGACCGCATGGCCTACGTTGCCATTTCCAGAGCACGCCACGATGCGCAGATTTATACCGACTCCGCGCAGAACCTACGCGACACACTTAATCGAAGCACAAACAAGGAATCGGCGATTGAAGCCACGAGAGACAGCCTATTGGATCTACGAAAAGAACTCGATAAATTGAGAAGCGATCCACTCGCACCACAGCAACAACCATCCACCGAGCACAGCTTAACCCAAACCCCAACTCCCACCACTCCAGCACCGACAAAAGCCGCCGAGCTTGAGATTGAAGGCCCGGAAATCGATCTCGGCGGACTGATTCTTTAATGACCAACTATTTACCCCCGATGAGGTTTTAGCAATGACTACACGCATCGATTCAGCGACAGCAGCCAAGCGGCCACAGCTTCTTAAAGTGTCCGATGTTGCTCAACTACTGAATGTCAAACCACGAACGATTTACGAGATGGTTGCGCAGGATCGCATCCCTTATCGCAAGCCGCCCGGCTCAAACATTCTTCGCTTTGATCTCGAAGAAATCTTGGAGTGGACGCGGCGAAAATAATTAATGACTTGCAGGATCGATGCTGCTACCATCCGCCGCGTTCTCTTGGTGGCTGCAACGCTCAAGGAGAACACAATGTCTGTTTACAAACGAGGGTCGCACTGGCATTACCGCTTCCGAGTGCGACGCGTGCGCTACCGGGGAGCACTCCCTGAGGCGAGCACGAAATGGGAAGCAGAACAAGCGGAGAGCAAGATCAAGCAGGAGATCTTTGAAGGTCGGTTTGGCCTGGTCGATCTTGGCAGCGAGAGGTTAGCTGACTTCATTAGCAAAACGTTTCTGCCGTGGTCGAAAGCAAATAAGCGTTCGTGGAGACACGACGTATTTCGCGCCCGCACCATCTGCGACTATTTTGGCACCAAAACTTTCCGTGAGATGTCGCCGCTGTTGATTGAGAAGTTCAAACGCGATCGACGAGAATCAATCACGCGGAGAGGAAAGGTCCGCAGCCCTGCATCAGTCAATCACGAGCTTACGCTGTTGAGTAAGATCTTCAACCTCGCAATTGACTATAAGGTGACGGATACGAATCCATGCAAGAAAGTCAAGAAGTACAAACTCGACAACAAGCGCTATCGGTATCTGTTACCGGAAGAAGAACCGCGACTAATGGCGGCACTCAGTGGGCCACGCGCTCATTTGAAGCCGCTGGTAATCGTGGCTATCGGTACAGGTATGCGGCAGAGCGAGCAGTTGCGGCTTACTTGGGATCGGGTGGACTTCTCACGACGGGTGCTGATTCTGACCAAGACAAAGACTAAGGATCGCGAGGTTCCGATGAACCCGGAAGTCGTCAAGACTCTATTCGCGTTGCAGTCTCGCTCGAACGGACAAGAGTATGTGTTCGTCAATGAGCGAACGAAGACGCGCATCAAAGAAGTTAAGAAGGCTTTTGGCACCGCATTGAAGATCGCCGGAATCAAAGGTCTGGTCTGGCACGATCTGCGGGCTACATTCGGAACACGTTTAGGTGAGGCCGGATATGACGCCTTCACGATCGCGGCGCTCATGGGCCATTCACAGATCCAGACCACAGCGCGTTATGTTCGAGCCACTGAGAGAAACAAGCGAGCGGCTGTCGAAGCCGTGATGCTGAATTCTGAGGGTGGACACAAATTGGACACAACGCAAAAGCGGCCAGGTGCGCTGGCCGCCGTAAGTAATTGAAAACATTGGTAGCGGGGGGCGGGATCGAACCGCCGACCTTGGGGTTATGAAACAGGTCATGACACAGTGCGCCAACGGTGCGCCAATTACGTTTTGGCCACATTTACTAACATTTTTCGCGGATCGCAGCCTGTTTGGAGTGCACCAGTTTACGCCTTTTACTACCTATTTCCATTCAAAACCGACACAAAATTCCCCACACGTTTTTAGTCACCCGGTGCGCCTTGGTTGGTCTATGCTGGAAACACGACGTCTCGCTCACCAGTTACGCGCGGCAGAATTTGAACATCCCATACCCTGATCTTTCTCACGAGAATCGGATCCTCTCAAACACTCGTCAGTTGGTCTGATCGCCTTTAAGTTGTCAATCTAGGATCAAGCTTGAATGCTTCCATGCTGCCTATCACTAATTTCTTAAAATCAGTGTGCGCCGGATTGATGAGGTAATTGTTTTCGTTTTCGATGACCGCACTAGGCACCCTCAGTACAACTGATGAACCTCTGGAGATCCAATCGTCGCCAATAGTTCTAAGCGAAGTTGGTGGAGGCGATTGACTCCAGTCGGAAGGTAAGGTGGCAGGGTCGAGTAATTCAACAAGCGAATCATCGAAATCAACGGGGCAGACCGAGAAAGAGGGCAGCACCAAAGTGTTATCTAAGTGCACAAGTAACTCCAATGTAGCCAGGGAAACAGAACCCGCTGTGTAAACCATAGCTATGCCGGGGCTGTTCCAGCGGCCACCATAAAGCCGCGCACCCTCTCCGCTAAATGCATCTGCAGCGAACCGGCTTTTTATGATTCTCCAGGCGCGGGTCATTTAGGTGAAGACGCCCTGTTCAAGCCGTCCAATAATTTGTTCAACCTCGCGAGCTCCGACTTCAGTTTTTGCGATCTCTAGAGGGACTGCCCCACCTAATGCGCGTTGTGGCGTCATTAACCACGCGCGCGCGGCCTCCTGATTACCATCGAATAAATCTTGAGCGCGCGCGAATAATCTCGATGTACGTACAACGCGATCGGATTCAGCTGGTTGTAAACGGCCTGCCTCTTTTCTGCGAAGGAAAGTTCTAAACTTGATATCAAGCAACTGGGCCATTTCCTTTGCCGCTAGATCCATCTGCTGTTGGAGTGCTTCCACCGCAGTGAAAGCCAATCCCTTTTCAACATGCCTAACTAGATCTACCGGGTTTTTGACTTTTACTCCGATCAGCCTTGCATAATCGTGACGCGCACTTCGTGTAGTCGGAGTTAGAGCTTTTGCCGCCTCTCGCCGGTGTTCCGCCTTTTGCCTTTTTTTCGTCCTTGTGGGTGTAGTTGTTGTTGCCATTTGGCAAGATTATACATGCCAAATGGCAACGAACACAACGTCGGGTAGAGGAATAACTACGACTTCACTTTTAGCCCCAGTTAGCAGGCTTAACTTTCAGCCCCTGTTTTAAGAAGCTCGCTCGCGCCGACTTGATACTGTTCGATCTTCGACAGCGGTTTCCAATTGAGGCGCGCTGGATCCTGAATGGCCAAGATCTCAGGCGATGACGCGCAGTTAAAGACAACATAGAGCCAATAATTCGTACCGAGCCGTTTTGCAGCACTGTACTCATTGGCACTCAGCGAAATCGGACCGCGGTGGGCTCGGCCTTTTACTTCGATGAACCGGCGCTCGCTGTCAGACAGCCCTTTCGCATTAGAGCGCCTATCCTCAATCCGCGCATTGAGTGAAATCAGGTCAAAGCCGCGCGTTTGTGCCTCAACTGTTTGCACCTGCCAGCCGCGCGAGCTTTCATAGTCGGTCACAGCTTGAATCGCGGTCCGTTCAATTTCGGCGAACGCCAGGTCAGAGCTGCGCTTTGGCACTTTAGCGGACTCGTCGATGACATAGCCGATTGATTTGTAGCTGCTCACGCGCCGGTCGTACATCCGCGCCAGCACAGGCACAAGATAATCGACGTAATCATAGACGTGAACCACTCGCTTATTCTCATGCACCCGATGCAAACGACCAACATACTGTTGCAGAATCCCGCGCCATGAGATGGGCATCGCGAGAAACAGCGTATCCAGCCGTGCGTCATCGAAGCCTTCACCTATGTACTTGCCGGTAGCAAGAATTACCCTGGCCGATTCCTGATACACGTTACTGAGCCTTTGGAACAAGTCGTCACGCGTTTTCTTTCCGGCGCCACCGCGCAGGACAAAGAGGTTTTCAACACGGCCCTCAAGCTTTTCAGCGATTGTGCGGAGATGGTCTTTTCGCTCAGTTAGAACAAGCGGAGATCTTCCCTCTCGAACTGCTTCCAGTACGTCGGAAACAACCTGATCTGTGCGTTGTTCGTCGAGAGCAAGGGCCGTATAGAGGTCCTGGATAGAGATCTCGCTCCATTCGGGCGGTACGCTGAAGTGCGTGAAGCGGGGTGTTACAACGTGATCGAAAGTTTGCGTTGCAGCCAGCTTCTTCGCAGACAAATTGAACCGGATCGGACCACACTGCATCAGTATGATCGGGTGATGACCGTCTTTCCTGATCGGCGTCGCCGTCAGACCCAGAACATACTTAGCTTTAGCGTGCCTGAGTATGCGTTCAAAAGTAAAAGCAGAAACGTGATGACATTCATCAACAATGACTTGCCCGTAATCACCCACGAGGCTATTGACCTCGCCCTTTCTGATCAGGCTTTGCATGACGGCGATATCGATTTGCAGCCCGTGCGATTTCCTGCCGCCACCGATCTGCCCAATCTTCGTCTTCTCAGAAAGTTCAAGGAACGACTCAAGGCGGTTCTTCCATTGCTCTAATAAATGTCGCCGGTGAACGAGGATCAAAGTATTCGTTTTTCTTTTGGCTAACAGCCAGGCGGCTACCACTGTCTTTCCGAACGCGGTCGGGGCGCAAAGTATGCCCTCGTCATGAGCCAGCAAGGCCAGTGCGGCTTTCATCTGCAAGCCGGTGAGTTTGCCATGAAATGAGACGGCTATGGGGTTGCCTGAGAAGCGTTGGTCGTCGATTTCAGCGCGGATTCGGTGAGTCTCGAACAGATCCAGTGCGTCATCCAGCGAGCCGCGCGGAAGTGCAATGTCGTGCGGAAACTCTTCGGCACAACTAATCACGCGAGGCTTTCCGAAAGTAGAAAGCCGCATCGCCTGAGCACGATAGAACTCCGGATTTTGAAAAGCCGCAAGACGAATCAATCGATTGAGGAATGATGAAGACAAGTTTTGTTTTTCAATATAGATGAGGTTTCTTCGGGTGGCGCGAACCATAGCGGGCCATTGGTCGACAATTGCCGGATCAGCGTTTTCGTCCGGCGTGGGCATCATCCAGGAACCGTCGATTGCTTCCGGATGAGTTGAACTTGTTCGGACTCCGATGATTGCGCCATTGCTCGTGACTTTATTAAGAATCGTCTCGATGTCGTCAGCGGCTATCTTTCTTATTGTCGAGAGGAATGCCCATTGATCGGCATAAGGCAGAAAGTTGTTATCGATGAACACACTGTTGCCATGTTCTCTTGGACCACGTTGCAGCGGCAGCGCGATGAGGTTGCCAAAACCGCCTTTAGGCAGAGTGTCCTGATTAGGAAACAAACGGTCATACGAGTCGAGGCCAATCGAGTGTAGCCTCTCCATGGTAGTTGTCAGCAGGTAACAACCGAGTTTGCGCGCGGTGCAGGCTGACAATGGACTTTCAAAGAAAAGCCAGACATGGCCTCCATTGCCGGAACGCGATCGCTCCAGGACTGCCGGCAGGCCGATCCTTTCGCAAGTGGTCATAAAGGCTGAGGCATCCGTTTGCCAGGCCTGCTTATCGAAATCAATTGCAAGGAACCAACACGTTTCGTCAAGCAAAAGGGGATAGATACCAACGGTCTGCTTCCCGAGCAGATGGTTTCGGATCACTGCATCTGTCAAAGAAAAGTATGTGCGCTTCTTATGATCTGGAGTTTTGAAAGCGTCGTTTGGCTCGCGCGGCGCGGCAGGTGAATAGCCGGATCGACCGTTTCGTCCTTTCCAGTGAACTGCGTAAACATCGTCTCGTCCTCGAAAGAGTTTTCGAAACAAGGCGATCTTTGCATCCGGTGTTGATAGGTTGGTGACTAAATCTATATCGGACGAACTCTCTTTTCTCGACTCAGAAGAATTAGCGATGGGTAGGGAGTTGTCTAAGGGCGTCTCAGTAGAGTAGCCAAAGGACTGCGCTTGCTCGTGAGTCAAAAGTCGTTCTCTGAGCCGTGTATTTTCTTCCCGCAGCCGGGCACATTCGGCTTGGGCATTTTCCAACTCGCTATGCAGATCGGTTTCGTAGTCCACTTGTTACTTTCTCACGCTCTTCGGGGTGGTGCGATTCTAGTGCGATAGATTCGGAAAAAGCCAATGACTTAAATGCGTACCTCCCGATCGAGTAATCAGTTTGATTGCGCATTCGGCCACTCCGCGGTCCGCGCTCAACGGGTGTCCGGTGCTTCGTTATTAATTCTGTGGTAAATTCCCAAGTATGAGTACCGCTAAAGATGAAGTCCACGCGCTTCTAACCAAATTGCCAGACGACTGTTCATTGGAAGACATACAGTATCACTTGTACGTGATTGAAAAGGTTCGCAATGGGCTAGAAGTGGCCGATTCGCAGGGCGCAATTCCTCAAGAAGAAGTCGAGCAGCGGTTTGGTAAATGGCTCACCGAGTAGCATGGTCACCGCGCGCGATTGAGGATCTTGAAGCGATCGCACAATACATCGCCGCCGACTCCAGTGCCTATGCGGCAACGGTTGTGAAGACAATCCTCAATACCACGCGCAATCTCTCCCGCTTTCCCTTTGCTGGTCGTATCGTTCCTGAGTTAGGTGATGAAAATATTCGTGAGTGGTTTGCTTACAGTTATCGCGTGGTTTACCGGATCGACGATGGAGGAGTCACGATTGCAGCCATAGTACATGGGAAGCGATTACTAGATGTTTGAGTAAACTGTATTCTCAGCAATTTTCCTCATTTTTAGGCCGATAGTTTTCACTTATTTCTACTCAACAAAGAATTTGGCAGATATGCATTAGTGCCGACGTTTCATTGACGGATTTTCAATTCTAATAGAACTGTCTCCGTAGGCTGAACCGAATCAATTGCAGCATCAACCCCTTCTTTTCTCCGGCATATTCCCGCAATAACCCTCACCACTTTTTGGAGATTTCTCATTTTTGGTGCGGAGGGAATATTGGGCGTCAGGTTGGCCCAAGTGTCGGCAAGTAGTGCGGACCGGGGAAAGCCGGAGATATTGATAACTAAGAATTATTATGGGCCTTTCCACCATAGTTCCCGTCGATAATCGCCCCGAATTACTTACGTATTTTTTTACTAATCTCTTACCCTTTCTGCGCCCCGGCGAAGACGAGCTAATCATTGTTTCCGATGCCTGCTGGGATTCCCGTGTGCTTAAGAGTCTGAAACGTCTGGCTAAGCATTCAGATTTGGTCCGACTGATGTTACTTCGCGAGAAGCTCGGATATGGCCGGGCGTGCAACCTTGCTGCCAGCAAGGCGCGTAAGGAGGTCCTGCTTTTTATAAACACTGACGTGTTTCCGCAGACAGGTGCATTACAAATACTGGGCGATGAAGTTAGGAATGACCCGAGCGTCGGCGCCACTCAAGGCTTGCTCATCTATCCTCAGACAAATCGTGTTCAAAGCACCGGTCACATCTTTCACGACTATCTGAACTTTCATGCTCTGGAGGGCTGCCAAGTCGATAATCGACTAGTTCAAACAAGACAGGAACGCCAGGCTTTGACTTCCGCGTTTTATGCGATCCGCCGTGAAGTATTCGAGAAATTTGGTGGTTTCGACGAATTTTTCTTCAATGCGTGGGAGGGCATGGAGTTAACATTGCGTTTGACTCATGCAGGCATGCGTTGCGTTTACAATCCCACTGCCCAGGCTTTCCATGTGAGAGGTGGAGGACGAAGGCATTATCTTCTTGATGAGACTCAACAGGCAGCTTACTTTTGGGCCAAGTGGGGAAGTCGAATCAAGAATGACCTCGAAGACATCTTGCGGCAACAGCTAACGCCTCAACTCCAGCGATTTGACTACCTTGCCATCAACTGCGGATCCACCAGCACATGGCGAAATGCGATTGAACGACTGCATCTGCGAGTTCAATCCACAATGGCGTTACCCGACCGGTTTGAAGAAAACATCTGTCTCTACGACAACCTTTCTCACTCGGTTCTCGATTATCCGGGTTCAATTCTGTTCTTTTCCGATCACTTTGAACAACTTGCTAATAACCGGGAATGGTTCCGTGCGCGCCAGTCGAAAGGAGATCTAGTGATTGATCTTCACGGCAATCTTCTAGCGGGCTCCGAGCTCTGCTGAATTTGCTACCAAATCCTAGGATCAAGCAAGAATTGTTGTTCAGAGGGTTCCGCGCCTTGCTGATACCATCCGACCGACCGCGAATTAGTGAGTTTTTTGCAAATGGATAGATTATGTCTAGGAGAGGCGCGATAAGAAGAACCGAGGTTGGTCACAACTTTTTGATGTTCGATGGTCCAATCCAGCGCCGCTTGCTGTTCACCTTTCAGGAATGCCGCTGCCCCTTCAAGATTGGCTAGAAGGAAAATACGACGAGTATCATCGGCCGCCGACGAGCGTCGTTGGTAGAATTCGCTAAGTTGGCTGAGAGCGCCCTCAACGTCTCCTCGAACCAACAAAAGCGCCGTCCACTTCAGGCATGAATTGAGGTATTCTGGCCACAGTCCTTCTTCTAACAGCGATTGTCCGGCACGCACTAGCGAATTGATCTGACCTAGTCCCAATCTTGCTTCGATGAATGCAATTTCTGTCCGACTTGTGAGCATTCGACGATGCTCTGAACCTAATTGGTCAAAGATCCGGTTTCCCTCATTGAGTTCCTTCAGCGCCTGCGTCGGATTAAGATGGTACGTCCCCTTTGCATAGTCCACGAGAGCAAAGCCAAAGTAGTTCTCCATTCCGAACTCTTTCGCCTGGTAAAGATTTTGCCGGCGCAAGTCTAATGCAGACTTGTCAAGTAGCAGTGAAAACGTCATAAGTCTGTTGAGGGCAGCAAGATAAGCGCGAACAAATCGGCGGTCTTGACGCATTTCAGGAACTTCTTCCAGAGTTAGCTTGAGCTTGGCAACGAACTTCTTCAGATGCGAGAACTGATCAACCTCCAGATCCCAGAATCTGAGGTTGAATAGCTCGGCTTCGGCTTCAAAGTGAATGCCATTACCATTGGGTGACGACCACTTGCAGTCCAAATCACCCCTTGCTTTTTCGAAATAGATTCGACACTCGTCGCCGGTCGAACAGTGATCGAGGCAATCCGCATATACGAACCACGACTCCGCCAAGCTCTTTTGACTATCGATTTCTTTAGCAAACCTTCGCTCGAAAACAGAAACAATCGACCTCGCCACGTTCAGTGCCGGACCAAATCTCCCAACCTGTATGAACGAGTCTCGATAATTTAACGCTGCGCTGAGGTATGCACTTTCAAACGAAGGCCCACATCTAAGGAGAGCGGGCAATGCACGATCGGGTTGTATTGTTTTCTTCGCCAGCGATTTTGCTAGGAACATCCCTACGCTGTGGGTATCAACATTGCCGCGCAGCTCGGTATAAGTATCGTAGGTGAGATCATGAAAAGGCATTGCCATCTGGTCTGAATTCAGCCGGATGAGTTCCAGACCGGCGGCCTTATTAACAGCGCGCGCTCCAAACTTCGCTATGAGTAGCTCAATCGGTACACCAATCCTTACCGAATAAACCACATCGAGGAGAGGAAAGAGCGGTCTTGCTTGAGTGAGTCGCCCGAGAATGACTTTGTCTTTACCGATTCTAGCAGCGCCGGTCCACTGCTCAAGGGCCTGGCGGAGGACCGGTTCAGTCAACCTTTGTTCTCTCGTACGCAAATCAGAAAGAAGATTGACGATGTTTAGAGTTGTGTAGGGGATCGAAGACAGTGCCGACAAAAAGCCACTCGGACAGTCTCGACCAAGCAGGACTTCTATGTTCGACGAAACCTCGATCGACGTAGGTTTCGAGAGCTCGACGGAGTATATTGAGCAATCGTTTATGGTCCCGAGGAGAGTGGTATCATGAAACTCTTCACCTCTGGCACTCAATAGCAACATTGAATAATGTTCCCCATCGAAATGATCCTTCAGCAATCGCGACATTACAGAAGCGGTTGATCCCGATAGCTTGTGAATATCGTCGGCTACCAATACGACCGGTGTTCCGGCGGGTTGTGGATCTACTGTAGAAGTACCGACAGGTCTGATATCCCGATTCTGTGCTAAGTCCTCCACCAACGATCTTGCTTCAGCAGAATCCGAAATAGCACTGATCAGGCGTCCTAACAGTTTAGGTCCAAAAAACATGACTTGCTGCGTCGACGAGATCAATGAATGATCGAGCGCATTCAGCTGTAAACCAAATGGTCCAAAATGAAGAAATAGAATAAGTTGACAGAGTAGTCGCGCATCCTCCGCTTGTTGACCGCTGAACGTTACCCGCAAAAAGTCAGTTCTTAGGTCGAGATCCAATTCCAGTGAGTCAAGGACATGCGTCTTTCCAACGCCGCCCTTGCCAAATAGACAACAGATTGCGTTTGAGCCCTTACGAAGGCTTCGAAGTAATTGCTTGATCTCAGACGCGACTTTTGCTTGTGCGCCGAAAACAAGCTGAAGCGTTGAATCTTCTCGAATGGTCAGGCGCTTTCGCAGAACCTCAGTGGAAAGGAGGCCGTGGCCCTTGAAAGCAACGTTCAGTTCTTCAAAGATACCAAGCTGCCGTGTTTTGACACGAACGCAATGGCTGCTGGTTCCGTTGGGAACTCGCAGTCGATTATTGCTATGAACTCGAGAAATTAAGAGAGGAGAATCCGAGCTCAGATTAACCTCCAGGTTCATAGGCTCTGAATTTCGGAGAATTAGATGTAATAGGTACTCACGTCCTACGATGAGCCTTGAAAGCGGGCGATACAACGCACGACGATAATCGTTGATATCCAGAATAGCTATTGACGATATTTCAAGCCGTGGTCGATCTAACAAGACCTTGCCATTGATGGTTGATCCGAAGTATCGGAACGAGATAGTGTCGTTCTGAGATAACCAGCGTGCTAGATCTTGACCCTCACGAAACTCCACAAACCGATCTGGAGGTCTCGCAAAGGCGCGGTCGGCCCGAATCATGTATGAGTTAGGGATGCGGCCATTCGTAACGAAAAGAATTGCCCTTACGCTTGGATCGATTAAACCGGATACCAGTGTCGGATCTAGTTGAGATCGTGAAGGAGCACCGCTCTTATGATGAAATTTTGCTTCCAACCAATGCTGATATTCGACAACCTGATTCAGAACCCAATCGTTGCTTACTGCTTCAGCATCACGATTTCCGTCTCCACTTCGAGGCGTAGGCATCCAGTTGTGTCGCGGAAACTCGGATTTGGCGTATTCGAGAGCTAATTGTTCAAAGACATAAGGGGAGATCCTGTTCCAGGGCACAGTCATCAGGATAATTCTTAGTTATTCAAACTGATTTACGAGACTGAGCAAAAGGCCAGTATGCAAGGACGAAAAAGGCCCGCAGAGGTCAGCCTCGGTTTAAGTCGCCACGCAACATAGTTCTAGACCGGACAAAAGTCAATGGGATTGCGATTTGCCCGGTAAATCAATCGAAATACCCTCATCGGAAATCGCGCAAACAACCGCAAAATCGACGATTTCCTTTTAGGGGGCGCGCTGGTTACTCTATGCTAGAATTCCAAATCGGAGTGCATATATGAACCTTAGTGAACGCATCACAATGAATCCGGAGATTTGCCACGGTAAGCCAACGATTCGCGGCCTCCGATATACCGTTGAATCTATTCTCGAGTTATTAAGCTCCGGAATGGCTGTTGACGAGATCCTCGCTGACTACGAAGATCTGGAGCGAGAGGATATCCTCGCAGCATTGGACTTCGCCAGGCAACTCAGCCAAATAAAGCGTATTGAGCCAATCGTGGCATGAAGCTTCTAATTGACGCTCAACTTCCACGACGTCTCGCTCACCAGTTACGCGCGGCAGGATTTGAAACAATACACACGCTCGATCTTCCTGACGGCAATAGGACAACCGATCAAACACTGATCAAGTTCTCGTCAACAGAACAGTGCGTTGTCGTTACGAAGGACTCTGACTTTGTTGAGTCATTCCTGTTGAGACACGAACCGTGGAAGTTGTTGCTTGTGTCCACGGGTAACATCGGAAACGATGAGCTGTTAAGATTGTTTCAGCTGAACATTGCGCAGTTAGCCGAATCGTTCAAGACCTTCGACTTTATTGAACTGAATCGAACAAGTATGATTTGCCACTTGTGATGGATTCGTTCGAAGGGCTTTGGATGTCATCATGCTCCTCATAAACTCCGTCGCCCAGTATGAAGGTATTTTGAAGACTTGTTGTTGTTCCGTCTTGATCCGGGACGTGCCGCTTCAGCGCTCGTGACAGTCTACGGTGGTCATTTGCGTGGTCAAGCTTTCTTAAAGCACTCGTCCTGCGGACTCGTTGAAAGCTTGACCACGCAAATGACCACCGATGAAACCGTCAACAAGCGCTGAAACGAGGGTTTCTGAAGCGCAGGAACCAGGCTAACGAGTTTGACATGGTCCTTAGAGTTCCTCAAACGATCACCGATCTTCGCTTGTCGCGTACGCCGTGGGTCTCACGCCCAATCCAAGGCTACGAGATAGACCTAAGCAGCAAGGAAGGATGACGCTCGCGCAGAACTTGGACCAAATGGTCCTTCGTTATATGGGTGTAGCGTTGTGTTGTTGCGATCGACGCATGTCCCAGGAATTCTTGGACCACTCTAATGTCTGCGCCATTGCGCAGCAGGAGAGTTGCTACAGTATGTCGCAGCATATGTGGGGTGATATGCCTTTCGATTCCTGCGTCTTTCCGAAATTGAGCAATGATATTCGCAATGCCCTGAGTTGACAGTCGTGCACCCGACGCATTCAGAAACAAAGCCTGACTGCTCGAAGTAATACCAGAACGCAATTCGAGATGCTCTTGTTGTATGCGGCGGCTCTGCTCATCCACTAAAAACGCCAAGCGGTCCCGTCCACCTTTGCCTTTGACTCGAAAGACTGATTCTGAGACGCCAAAGTCTTCTAAGTTAAGCCCCGAGACTTCACCCACGCGCATGCCTGTTGCGAAAAGCAAGTCGACGAGTGCCAAGTTACGTAACGGACGGTAGTTGTTTAGGAGGCCTCTCTGCGTATTCCCTTTGGCCAATACTGCTCGTTTGCGTGGAACATTTGCTGCGGAATGACTCTGTTTCGCCTGAACGAGCAAGCCACGGATCTCGGTCTCGCTTAACGATCGTGGGAGTTGGGCAATTCTTCCAAAACTTAGCTTTACTCGCCAGAAAGGGGATTCGTTGAGCACACCCTTCCTCAACCAATAGGAGCAAAAGACTTTTAAAACAACCATTTTTCGTCGCATCGAAGCAGGCGAATAATTCCGCAACCGCAAGTTTGCTGCCCAGTTTTCTATGAACGACGCGTCCAAAGAGACAAGGGCAAAGTCATTTCCCGCGTGAGCAGCCACTTGGTCGAGATCAGAGCGATAGGCAATTCTAGTTTTCGCGCTTCGCTCATGGGTTGAAAAATATCCATTGAAGAACTCGTCGATCGCCTGGACTAGTAGCACCGGCAAACACCTCCGCAAACAGTCCTCTCCGGCACTGTTCGAGATATTTTGCAAAGCTTTTAGAAGCGTCTTGGTGGGTGGGAAGCCGCTCAGAGTGTAATTAGACCAGACGGCAGATTCAAGCGGTGGGTTCGTAAGTCGGAGTTGACCTGACGGGAAAGCACAAATCAGGCAGAGAGCAAAGAGGTTCGATCCTTTCCTTGGTGTAATAGTTTCCGCACTTTTCGATAAATGACTATACTTTTACACATGCCTAAGGAGATTACTAAAGAAGAGCAGGTTCTCGATCTGGCGCGTAAGGTGAAAATCCTGCGGGTACACGAGCTCAGCGAAAAGGGTATCCACCCGGAACATCTAAGACGCCTTTATCAACGAGGCCTGCTGGTGCGAATGGGGCGCGGCGTTTACATGCTTCCGAACGCCAGCATCTCCGCCAACTTCTCTCAGGCCGAAGTAGCCAAAAAGGTACCACGAGGAATTATCTGTCTACTCTCGGCACTTCGTTTCCATGACATTGGGACGCAGAGTCCTTTCGAAGTTTGGATCGCGCTTGATCGAAAAGCCGGTCTACCCCGTGTTGATACGCCCCAACTTCGGGTGATGAGATTCTCCCAGGCAGCATTCTCTTCAGGTGTTGAGACCCACAGGATCGACGGTGTGACGGTGAGACTGTATTGTCCTGCGAAGACCGTCGCCGATTGTTTCAAGTACCGCAACAAGATCGGTCTAGATGTTGCAATCGAGGCACTGCGCGAATGTCGTCGTAACCGCAGGTGCAGGATTGATGATCTCTGGAATTACGCAAAAATCTGCCGGGTTGCCAACGTAATGCGACCGTACCTTGAAGCGATCGCATGACTAGACCGCTGCGAAATCTCAGCGGATCACTCAGCCAGCGCTTGCTGAACCTCACACGGTCTGCAGGTCGTATCGACGTGGTTATAACGTTGGAGTCGGGTAACTTGAAATTATTACAACAGTTGTAATATGATCGGCCCGGAGAGTCATGACAGGAAAGGACCTCAAATTTGGTAGGGAAGAAAAAGGTTGGACGCAAGACGAAGCCGCTACGAGGCTTCATGTGTCTCAACCTTACCTTTCTCTTATGGAGAGGGGAGCGCGACCAGTGTCCAAGAAATTGGCTCGCAAGGCTGCCTCCGCCTTTGGACTATCTGCGACAACCCTGCCGGTCGAAGCAAGCTGGGAAACCGTGCAGCCGAAGGATACGAACACTCTCGCTATGGACCTTGCATCTCTGGGATATCCAGGTTTTGCATATCTAAAATCAAAACGCAAAAAGAAGAATCCCGGAGAAGTTTTGCTTTCGGCATTAAGTGCGAAATGTCTTGAGAGTCGTGTTGCAGAAGCTTTGCCTTGGCTATTGCTACAGTATCCAGATCTAGATTGGGATTCACTCGTCAGCGCTGCCAAAGCAAGGGACCTACAAAATAGGCTCGGCTTGGTTACATGCGTGGCGCGTAGAGTTGCGGAAAGACGTGGAGAGAAAAATAAGGTCGAACTTCTTCGTAAGCAGGAGCGAGTCTTGGAACCGTCCCGATTATTTCTGGAAGATACCCTATGCAACGCCTCACTCACGCGAGCGGAAAGACGTTGGCTTGAAACAAATCGACCTGATGAAGCCAAACACTGGAGGGTCTTGACAGATCTTTCGGCCGAACATCTGAGTTATGCCGGCTAAATCCATTTTAGAACCTTGGAAGTCGTTCTTCACGTAAATAGATAATTTTCTCCATGAAGAACTGGCATTGCATTGTCTGGGCGGATTTGTAATGACAAGGCTTTACGGCTTGCGCAATGCCCATGGTCGCTTGCCTAAAGTGTGCTTGCAGGATCCATCGAGCGGCATGCGGGATAACTGAAAAGTGCAGCAGTACTCCGGACAGGGATTGAGGCCCGGGTATGGTGCCGATTCTTCACAAACATTGGCCACAAGTCAAGGTGGCGACGCAGTAGTCAGTGGACGCACAGCGCCACTAGCTCCTGTTCCACTACGGAAGTGGCTGCCATTTCTTTAAGCTTCTTAAGAAGCTTAAACAGGCCGATAGTATCCGTGCGACAGTAGTCGAGCAGATCTTGTCTAAGGCGGAATCCCGTCTCGGACGAAAACCGCTCAGGTTCAAACAGAAGTCTCTGCAGCAACCAACTTGCCGCCGTTCCATCAGCGACCCGAAGCTTTTGGTACGTGTCCTCACCGGTTATCGCTGGTAATACGTCTTTCAATCCAAAGCTGCCATAGAACTCGGGGTGGTAGACATGCTCACGAACAATTGGAAGCAAATCAGTAATTCGCGAACTGATTTCTTCCAGTTCGACTGCGAGATGCGGAAGGGCGTTGGCTAAATGTTGAAGGCACCGTAACTCAAATGATGCATTGTAAGCTGCAATCTTTTCGACTCCGCGACAGGCATCGATTAGAGCAAGAGCTATTCTCTCTCTGGGATCCCCCGCTCCATCGGCCAACCACTCAAACTGGGTTAACTCTCCATTAGGTTCGAGCTTGCAGAAGCTGAACTGGACCGGTACCGGGTCGTATGGTCGACATCCGGTCCACACAGGTATTGCGAGCCCCACGGTTTCGAAATCTAAGAAACCGATTGACTCGGGCAAATCGCTGAGAGCGTTTTTAAGCGTGGGCTCGATGATTAGGTTGTTTTCGACGACTGCTTTTCGTTGTCTCTCAGCGATTTGGCTGAGACTAAGATCGTTTGGAAGCTCAGGGATGGTGCAGAAACCTCGGTCGACAAGTTCAAAGGCTTTCTTCTGCTGAACTCTGTAAAGAGTCGTCACGTGATGGGATGGCACGTCGGCCCAGCAACGAGCTTTGAACGAGCACTCATAGGGCCCTGAACAATGTGGACCAATATTGACGACTGGAAGTAACCCAGCTATCACTTCGACTTGCGCTTCTATTCTTTTCTGTGCCTGTTGAACCAGCGGTGTGACCTTTGCAGAAACGTCCTGCGTGATGAAGAGGTTTTCGAGGTCAGGATAAGTGCACTCTCTGTTTATGTGCATCACCTGTAGTCTCGAAATTGTTAAGCCGTTTTGCTCAAGAACGAAGGCCTGAAGCGCGACCTCCTCCAGATGCTCTGGCTTCACCTTTGTCGACGACTTAACCTCAGTCACGATGAATCCATCTGATACTCGTTCGAGAATGTCTATGGCCACGAACTGCTTATCGAAAGCAAACGCAGCTTCGTAGATAACGTCGCAACCTGCTTCAAGTGCATGCTTGGTAGCGCGCAGCCTTTCATCTAATGCGTAATATGGAAAGTCGATTAGTGTTCCACCTGGAACATGTGTGCGAGCCAGTTCGCCAACTCTTCTGCCTTGCTCGAATAACGCTTTTTGATCATCACTCGGCTGAAGCTCGTTGGCATTAGGTTCGTTGACTCTCAGCCATAGCTGCTTGTCGCACTGAATGCCGGCGAGGTAATCGGTTTTTGATAGGTGATTCTTGCGGTAGGTTTCTGGTCGGGTGTTCATCGGGTTGTCCTCCGCAGTCACCTAAGTGCAACGAAGGGGCCAACCCCGAATTCAGAGAATTCTCAAGAAAAACGCTATCCTCGCGTTCTTTGCCTATAACGAACCTTACTTAACTATAAGAATTGTTATGTGAATTTTGATAAGGCGAGATCCTGGCGAACCAACTCACACTTGACGGACACAATCAAAACGGCCGGCAATGTGATTCTAAGATCGTTGGGGCTGCCGTGACTCAGCTTTGGCTAATTCGACCCACTTGAGTCTTTGAAGATATCCACTTTTGTTTCTAAACACTTCCTTAAGCTGAGATCCATCGCGCCTACTTCATACCAACTGCTGGGCCTCTGATAGAAATCCAAACCGCGTCCAATCTTAATCACCCAGCCATTGTTAAACCTTATTTCCCGGTCGTGCATATTCGGATTCAACTGCACGTCCAGAACAACATCCAGTTCGAGTAGACTTTGCTTTAGATCAGCTAACTTCTCCTGCAGATCCAGGAGTTGAGTGCTGTCGTCGTAGCTCGTGATGAGATTTATCCGTTTGATAGTGCCAAAGCGCACTAATGTTTCTGTCAGACGAACTACATTCTGTATCTGGTGAATAGCCCGAATGTAAGGATCTTCAATTGTTACCTCAGTGGCACCGTTCAAGTACGGTTTGAGAATTGACTCATAACTATGACCGGTCTCCCCGTACAAAATAGTGAAATGCTTCTCCAGTGGCTGCTCCTCTTCAGACAACACGACAGCATCGTTCGAAACCGAAGTACCCGCAACAGCAGTAGGCACTGCATCAGTCGCTTTTGCTAGTGAGGTTTTCTTTTTGGTGGCTTGCGTGCCCATTCCAAAGAGCGCTTTTCGCGTAGGGCTTTGTGTTGCGGGCGCATTGATGGATTCTGGGCAGTGAACGACAACCTCCTGGCCCAAGGCGTTCACATACGAGAGGTTTATTTTCGCGAATTCGACATCAGGCTTACGCTTGTTCATCTGTTCCTTGATGCGGCGGCGACATTCGACGGCGTAGGCGACATATTCCTCGAATTCACTATCGGTCGCTTTGCCTTGTGGATGTAGAATCTTCAAAAACGCACAAACAGTTTTCTTAATGGCTTTTTCATCGCGTCCTTCAATATCCCGCCCGAGTTTGATTTGTTTGTTTATTTCTTCGTACCGATTTGTGTGCTGGAACGAGTAGTGAAAAGCTTCAGCTAGATAGTCGGTTATAAACCCAAAGTCTCGTGTTAGTGAATTGCTACTCGTCTTTGGCATTTCCCATCCAGGTAAATAACAAGCAAAGCGATCCATCACTGCAAGATCAAACTCATAAGGCAGCGGTTGGAACAAGTCATACTCAGTCGAGTTGACTAACTGTTCGATTGAGAGATCGATATTCCCGACAAATGCAAGGCTAGCGTCGGCTATAACTTCCACTCCACGAGAGAAACGACCATTCGCCATGAAGTCCTTCATGATCTGAATCGTATCGGGATCTCGGATTTTGATGCCCGCCACCTCATCGAATGCAACTGTATCCCAAAAACCTACTAAACCTACCCGACCGCGAGCGTTGTTGTAGAAAAGCGTAGCCTTGGTAGCCTGGCCTCCGCTAATGAGAGTTCCGTAAGGAGAGAACTCGCTGTAGAAGTAAGACTTTCCTGTGCCTCTTGGACCCAGTTCAACGAAGCTGAAATTTGGTTCAGCTAGTGGCGCGAGACGAGCGATGAAATGGAACTTAACGCGTTGTGAAAGATTCGACGGATCCAATCCAACAGATCGCAAGATCACATCCAGCCATTCATCGCGAGAGAAAGCCAGCCGACCTTCACAGTACTGGGCGAAGTCAAAGCGACTGAGTTGAACCGGACGAAAATCTTCGACATAAAATGCATAATCATCATCATCAATTGGATTGTGAGCGACTGTCACTTCTGCCCAAACACCACCCTCCAACAAACGATCATTGTCCTTATAAAACTTTTCCGAGATCGCGATCCGCTGTGAATTGAAATTCTCAAGCGCCGCCCAATGTCGTTTTTCTTTCTCGACGTATCGGACATGCACCTTGTCTATAAAGCGATGCTTCCCCTTTGTAGCCACTTTCGACTGAGCCGCATTCGCCTCGTCAGGCCTTACGTAGTTGTCCTGTAACGTTGCCAAAACCGCATCCATGCCCGCTTCGATTTCAGCCGGATCGTTGCTTGCACAATACTTGGCGAGCAGGAACTCTAAAACGAACGTGGGTACATTCGTCCCCTTTTTTATCCTATGCAGGAGTTCTTTCCAGACTACTTTCCCCGGAAAGACAGAGTTAATCTTTTCGTCCAATGCATTCATATTCTTATTGCAGATAATCAGTCTCTAACTTTAGTTGATTGAACGTTGCAAGAGTTGTCGCATCGAGCGCTCTAACACTAAATTTGCCTTCGAAGTCGGGATCCATGCGCAAAGCAATCTGTTTCCTTTCGTTGGCTACCAAAATGATTGTCCGCGAGGCAGGGTTTACATCGCCTCCGGGTTTTGGTTCTCCCACAACATTGCCCTTGTCATCCTGTGCTTCCAACAGAATCTCGACTTCAGATAGTTGTGAGAACAAATTTTCAGAAAACAACTCGATCTCGAAGACCGGTATTCTCGTCGTAATCTTTTTAGCTCCACCTTTATATGTGAGCTCCACCTGGAACGTTCGTTTTTCAGCTTTGCGGACCCGTTCTAAACGCGCGACGAGGACAGGGAGCACCGCTTCTGATAATGACAGTCCGCCGTGAAAGTAAAGGTGTCCTGCCCGATAAGGCGCCATACTCTTAGGACCGGCGCACTGAGAGAACGCACCTTTGATGCCGAGTTTGTCGGCTGAAAGTACGAAACTGTGGCTATCGCCAACTCCGTCACCTAACATTATGCGGTCATGAGCAAGCACCGGCCAGTTGCCCTGCGGCTTTGCGCAAACATCGCCCGCTTCAGCGTGGGCATTCAGGAAGAAGCCATGATCAGTTGCAATTACCGCCTGATGAAAACCTAAATCTCGTAGCTTGTTCAATGCAACGCGAATCATTCTCAATATGCCTGGAATCAATTCCAAGGTGGTTTCCGGATTGTTTTCGAGCTGGCTATCAATTTCAGTGCTGCGAAGCACAAGCAGATCAACGGTCTTCGGTAACTTTACTTTTGCTCGGATAAACTCGTTGAGTGTCATTTCATCGAATCGATCACCCAGTCGCTTGCGAAAGACATCCATTCGCTGGTTCACGTTACTCACGACGGCCCCGGTCAGTTTTGGTACGAGCGCATCTCCAACGCAATCTAAAAACAAATCTGACTTTGCTCCAGGTAGAAGACTCGCCATGCCGACAGGTGTGATTGTGGGAGCTTGGGCAAAGGCCGTGTGAAGTAGCACTGGTCCATCTTCCGAGATTGACTTCTCCAGCGCCACTCCCAGCTCATACCGTAGAGCGTCGATCATGAAGTATGCGACCTTGTGGCCACTCTCTTTAAGATGCTCTCCTACGAACCGATCGTATACGTCTTTCCAGCACAGTGGGATCCGAAGCTTGGAATTCACGTGACTTGAAGTCGCGGCCGCACTGACCCTATAGTGAGTCGTATTAATTTAAATCATACCAACATGGTCAAATAAAACGAAAGGCTCAGTCGAAAGACTGGGCCTTTCGTTTTAATCTGATCGGCACGTAAGAGGTTCCAACTTTCACCATAATGAAATAAGATCACTACCGGGCGTATTTTTTGAGTTATCGAGATTTTCAGGAGCTAAGGAAGCTAAAATGGAGAAAAAAATCACTGGATATACCACCGTTGATATATCCCAATGGCATCGTAAAGAACATTTTGAGGCATTTCAGTCAGTTGCTCAATGTACCTATAACCAGACCGTTCAGCTGGATATTACGGCCTTTTTAAAGACCGTAAAGAAAAATAAGCACAAGTTTTATCCGGCCTTTATTCACATTCTTGCCCGCCTGATGAATGCTCATCCGGAATTTCGTATGGCAATGAAAGACGGTGAGCTGGTGATATGGGATAGTGTTCACCCTTGTTACACCGTTTTCCATGAGCAAACTGAAACGTTTTCATCGCTCTGGAGTGAATACCACGACGATTTCCGGCAGTTTCTACACATATATTCGCAAGATGTGGCGTGTTACGGTGAAAACCTGGCCTATTTCCCTAAAGGGTTTATTGAGAATATGTTTTTCGTCTCAGCCAATCCCTGGGTGAGTTTCACCAGTTTTGATTTAAACGTGGCCAATATGGACAACTTCTTCGCCCCCGTTTTCACCATGGGCAAATATTATACGCAAGGCGACAAGGTGCTGATGCCGCTGGCGATTCAGGTTCATCATGCCGTTTGTGATGGCTTCCATGTCGGCAGAATGCTTAATGAATTACAACAGTACTGCGATGAGTGGCAGGGCGGGGCGTAACCTAGGTGACAGAAGTTAAAAGCCTCCGGTCGGAGGCTTTTGACTTTCTGCTAGATCGGCCGCATCGAATATAACTTCGTATAATGTATGCTATACGAAGTTATTAGCGATGAGCTCGGACTTCCATTGTTCATTCCACGGACAAAAACAGAGAAAGGAAACGACAGAGGCCAAAAAGCTCGCTTTCAGCACCTGTCGTTTCCTTTCTTTTCAGAGGGTATTTTAAATAAAAACATTAAGTTATGACGAAGAAGAACGGAAACGCCTTAAACCGGAAAATTTTCATAAATAGCGAAAACCCGCGAGGTCGCCGCCCCGTAACCTGTCGGATCACCGGAAAGGACCCGTAAAGTGATAATGATTATCATCTACATATCACAACGTGCGTGGAGGCCATCAAACCACGTCAAATAATCAATTATGACGCAGGTATCGTATTAATTGATCTGCATCAACTTAACGTAAAAGCAACTTCAGACAATACAAATCAGCGACACTGAATACGGGGCAACCTCATGTCCGAGCTCGCGAGCTCGTCGACAGCGACACACTTGCATCGGATGCAGCCCGGTTAACGTGCCGGCACGGCCTGGGTAACCAGGTATTTTGTCCACATAACCGTGCGCAAAATGTTGTGGATAAGCAGGACACAGCAGCAATCCACAGCAGGCATACAACCGCACACCGAGGTTACTCCGTTCTACAGGTTACGACGAATGTCAATACTTGCCCTTGACAGGCATTGATGGAATCGTAGTCTCACGCTGATAGTCTGATCGACAATACAAGTGGGACCGTGGTCCCAGACCGATAATCAGACCGACAACACGAGTGGGATCGTGGTCCCAGACTAATAATCAGACCGACGATACGAGTGGGACCGTGGTCCCAGACTAATAATCAGACCGACGATACGAGTGGGACCGTGGTTCCAGACTAATAATCAGACCGACGATACGAGTGGGACCGTGGTCCCAGACTAATAA
>JADMIO010806475.1_pt1 | contig 53107 bp, 49 predicted proteins | sample 8958161 | NCBI WGS metagenome assembly JADMIO01 (sample SAMN16585339, study PRJNA669376) | soil metagenome | isolation source: Crop rotation soil | place: USA: Cullars Rotation, Alabama | collected 2011 | reverse complement strand
CCGGCGCCTGCCCGGGGGCCCAGTCCCGGAACCGCCTTGTTCAGCGGCCTCCTAGACCGACCTGCCGTTGTCAGCCAGACGGATGCGACGAGCGGCGGTGATCGCCCCGCACCGCGAGCCCGAAGCGCCACCACTGCGGCCACGGCCGGTGGCGGCACGGAGTCCGCGGCGCTGAACCACTACGGATCCGTGCCCGGTCGTGGTGTGCAGGAACATGTTCGAACCGGCAGCGGGGCCGCGGGGGTTAGAAGACGGTCGTCCAGTCGTGGGTGATGCTGACCACGGTCCAGCCGTTGGTGGCGGCCTTCTCGAGCGCCTGTTCGGCGCCGGCGACGTAGTCGAACTCGCGGGCGGGGTCGTCGTGGCGGATCAGCAGCCGCAGCGAGGGTCGGTCCGGCTGTTGGGCGAACTGCAGCATCGGGATGTCCCCGTTGGAGTTTCCGGCCGCCAGCACGGGTCGCCGACCGACCCGGTTCCAGATCCGCACCGGCTTCTCGGGGCCGTCGTCGAGGACGTCGGCCACTGGTGTGCGCACGATCGCGCCGCCGCGGCCGTCGTCCTTCCAGACCAACGACACGCCGCTGCCGATGACCCGCTGGCGGGGAATGCCGTACACCTCCTGGCTGATCGGCCGCATGAAGTCGCGGCCGCCGCCGGAGACGATGTAGTTGCGGAACCCGTTGACCTCCAAGTATGCGAGCAGCTCGATCATCGGTGCGTAGCCGCACGCCAGGTAGGTGCGGTGCAGCGTGGGATGCCGTGTCGTGCGCAGGAACCGGTCGGCCTGGGCCTCGAACTCGTCGACCGTGATCTCGGCGAACGCGGTCAGCACCCCGGCGGCGAGCACCGTCACCGCGGTGTCGTCGCCGTGGTAGTGCTTGGTGACGACGTCGTCGAGCCAGCCGTAGTCCTTGGTGTAGGCGGCCTGCCAGGGTTGGCGGGTGCGCAGCGCCGGGTCGTGTTCGGCCATGACGACGAGGCGGCGCAGGACGAAGTCGAGCTGGATGGGCATCGGCTTCTCACACCACAGGGTGCCGTCGTTGTCGAAGACCGCGACCCGTTCCTCGGGCGGGACGGTGTCGGGTCCGCCCTCGGCGGTGACCCGCGCGACGAAGTCCAGGATGGCCCGTTTGGCGGCGCCGCCGCGCCAGCTCGCCAGCGGGTCGCCGGCGGGGTCCGCGGTTTCCCGACCGAGCGGGGCGTCGGGCAGATCGGCGTGGGCTGGTGCTGCGATGGCACTGCTCTTGCGGGTCGTCACGACCGAGCCTCCTCCTGTGGTTCGGGCGACATCACGGCGAAGTCTCGCACTCGCCGTCCGACACGATGTTCGGCGCACCCTTGCGTTGCCTGCAACCACCCGACAACGGCAACCACCTACGACTGCCCGCGCCGACCCGGACCATCCCACCACCGCGGGTGTCGGGCCGAGCCGCCGTCGGGGTGAGGGCGGCGAGGGCGTCGGGCGTGACCTTCTTCTCGATATCGACGCGCACGGAGATTTCGACGGTGACCCAGGCGGAATCGCCGCTCGCCACGCGGGTCGTCCCGAGCGGTGCACCGGCAGCGGCATCTCGTCCGTGTCCAATGCTGCGCGCGATCCTGGCCGCCGCCAGCAACGCCTGACATGCAGCCCGGCCACCACCGCGGGCCGCACGGTCCTGTGGCAGCAGGTAACGCCGCCGCCCGCCGCTCACCCGCATTCGGTGCTTCGGCCCGGCCGGACGCGGTTGGTGTCGGAGTCCCCCGTGACCGTTGCGGCCTTCTCGTCACCACGATGCAGTCGCGCTGTCGGCTCGGCACCGGGGCACGGCACGGCCTGGGATGGTTCGGTGTTGCCTGATCACAGCGTGCCCCTCGACCGCATTCGCGCGCGTCACCCGATACCGATTCCCCCGCCGTCGGATCGCGAGCCGGACACAATTCACCCGCAACGCGGTGAGCGCGCCGGGCATCCGGAATCCCGTTGAACTCGGTTGGCCGCGGAAAACGCTGTGGCAGTGTGGATATGTCGTTTGGCCCACGCAGTTCGACCGACCTCGCGGCGCAGCGCCCGCACCCGGCATCGGGCATCGGGCAGCACCGGGATCGGCGCGCGTGCGGGCGGTCTCGACCCCGAGCAGACCTTGCTCTCGCGCCGCACGCCGCGTCCCGACTGCGATGTGCAGGGTGCTCCGCAGCCCGGCGGCACTGTTGAGCCGGTTTCGCCCCCGGACCCGGCTGTCCGGGGTTCGCGGGTCGACGCGACGGCCAGCCACCAGCGGCAGCACGTGGCAACGTGCCACCCGCTACAGTGAACCCGCCCACAGGTGCGTGCGTTTTTCAGCGGCAGGTCTGCGCATTTCGCCGAGCCGCATCGGCTGCACCACCAGGGCGGCCGCGCGGTGCAGCTGGAGGGAAGGACGCTCGATGCCTGAGGGCAAGCCGAACATCTTGGTCATCTTGGCGGACGACGTCGGCTGGTTCGACGTCGGCTGCTATCACCAGGGAATCATGGGTGCCCCGACACCCAACATCGACCGGATCGCGGAGCAGGGGATCCGGCTCACCGACAACTACGCCCAGGCCAGCTGCACCGCCGGGCGGGCCGCTCTGATCACGGGGCAGCTGCCGATGCGGACCGGGTTGACGACGGTGGGGATGCCGGGCGCCCCGCAGGGCCTGCAGCCCGAGGACCCGACCCTGGCGGATCTGCTCAAGCCGCTGGGCTACGCGACCGCCCAGATCGGCAAGAACCACCTGGGCGACCGCAACGAGTTCCTGCCGACGGTGCACGGGTTCGACGAGTTCTACGGCAACCTCTATCACCTCAACGCCGAGGAGGAGCCCGACCAACCCGACTACCCCAGCGACAACCCGGCGATGGCGTTCTTCAAGCCCCGTGGGGTGTTGGCCTGCACCGCCACCGACACCGACGACCCGACCGAGGACGAGCGTTTCGGCCGGGTCGGCAGGCAGGTCATCGAGGACACCGGGCCGTTGACCCGCGAGCGGATGCAGACCATCGAGGACGACCTGCTCACGCACTCCCTGGACTTCATCGACCGGGCACACGCGGCGGATACCCCGTTTTTCCTCTGGCACAACACGACGCGCATGCACGTGTGGACGCACCTGTCCGAGCGGTGGAAGGACAAGACGAAGTTCGGTCTGTACGCCGACGGCCTGCAAGAGCTCGACTGGGTGGTCGGCGAGCTGCTCGCCAAGCTGGACGGGCTCGGCATCGCCGAGGACACGATCGTCATCTTCACCACCGACAACGGCGCGGAGAAGTTCACCTGGCCGGACGGCGGCACCTCCCCGTTCCGGGGGGAGAAGGGCCTGGGATGGGAGGGCGGCTTCCGGGCACCGTTCGTGATGCGGTGGCCCGGGCGCATCCCCGCCGGGAAGCTGCTCAACGGCATCGTTTCCCTCGAGGACGTCGTGCCGACCGTGCTGGCCGCGGCCGGTGTCGCCGACATCAAGGAGCAGCTCCTGCAGGGCTACCAGGCCGGGACCAAGCACTTCCGCGTCCACCTCGACGGCTACAACCAGCTGCCCTACTTCACCGGGGAAACCGATGAGTCGGCGCGGGAGGAGTTCTTCTACTACGGGGAGCACGACCTGTTCGCGATCCGCTACCGGAACTGGAAGATCCACTTCCAGGTCAAGGACGACTGGTTCAGCGGGCAGCTGAAGCGGCCGACCGTGCCGCAGCCCGTCAACCTGCGGGTGGACCCGTTCGAGCAGCACATGCAGGCCCCCGCCTACCCGCTGTATGCGGGGGAGAAGCTGTGGACCGTGCTGCCGGCCGGCTACCTGCTCCAACAGCACGCCGCGACCTTCCGGGAGTTCCCGCCGCGCCAGGCGCCCGCCGACTTCAACCCCCAGGAGATGCTGAACTCGGTGCTACACGCCGCCGCCGCCGGAATCGGCAACACGTAGCCGACACGCAGGCCCGACACGCACCATGACCGACGAGGAACAGGCAGAGCACACCCGGATCGCGCCGCCCGGGGCGGCCCCGTTCGAGGCGATGGTGTGGATCCCCGGCGGGGAGTTCCTGATGGGGTCGCAGGACTTCTATCCGGAGGAGCGTCCCGTGCACCGGGTGCACGTCGACGGGTTCTGGATGGACCGCTACCCGGTCACCGCGGACGCCTACGGGCACTTCGCTCACCAGACCGGCTACGTGTCCGTGGCGGAGCGGCCGCTCGATGCGACCCAATACCCGGGGGCCGATCCCGCGCTGCTGGTGCCCGGCTCCGCGGTCTTTCACCGCTCGGCCGGACCCGTCGACCTCCGCGACAACAGGAACTGGTGGGTCTACGTGCCGGGCGCATGCTGGAAACGACCCAGCGGCCCCGGCAGCACCATCGACGGCAGCGGGGACCACCCCGTCGTGCACGTCGCCTACGAGGACGCCGAGGCCTATGCCGGCTGGGCCGGGCGGGAGCTTCCGACCGAGGCGGAGTGGGAGTTGTGAGGTTCCCCCCGAACGGTGGACAAGGGGGATACATGGCTTCAGGCGACTGCCGCCTGGAGCGACTTCTCGTAGCTGTCGGGACTGAGCATCCCGACCGAGGAGTGCCGTCGGCCAGTATTGTAGAAGACAATCCAGTTGTCAACTGCGGCAACGAGCTCCGACTTCGTCGCATAGACGTGCCGGTAGTACTCCTCGTGCTTGAACGTCGACCAGAACGATTCGGCAGGGCTGTTGTCCCAACAGATCCCGGTCGCACCCATCGACCGCCGCAGCCCGTGCCGGACACACGCGGCCGCGGTCAGATGGGCGGTGTATTCCCCGCCGCGGTCGATGTTAAACCGAAATCGGTTTAACAGTGATTCAGCCGAGGTTGGTGTTAAGCCGAGGAATGGTGAACTGGCCTGTGCGTGACGGGTGCTCGTCTGATTCCTCGGCTTAACGTTGGTCCTATCGGAGGTCGTAAAGTGCTTTGAGGGTGGCTTCGGTGAGCGGTTCGGTGGGTGTGCCGGTGATGGCGGGCGTGGCTGCGTTGATGGCCTCTCGCATCATGTCGAGGGTGGCGAAGGCGTAGAACGCTGCGGTGGTGGAGGTGTTCTCGTGGCCGAGGAGTCGCATGATGATCGGCAGCGGGATGCCTTGCTGGTAGAGGTCCATGGCTTTGGTCTTGCGCAGCATGTGGCAGTGGATGTTTGCCGGGATTGTGGGGCAGACCGTGCGGGCTGTGCTGGCGGCGGTCTTGAGCACTGCGGCGACCGTATCGGTGGAGAGCTTGCTCGGCTGTCCGTGGTGCTGGCTGTAGAACACGGGCCGGCTCGTGGGCAGCTGGGTCTGGTTCGGGTGGAACTCGCTCAGGTAGACACGCAGGTGCTCGATCGTCTTGCCGGTGATCGGTACGATGCGGGTCTTGTTGCGTTTGCCGGTCAGTGTGACGTGCCCGGGTGGGGTCAGGGCCAGGTCATGCAGGGTCAGGTCGGTGATCTCGCCGACGCGGGCGGCGGTGTCGTAGAGCAGGATCAGCAGCATCCGGTTGCGGCGTGACTTGGCGCTGTTACCGGTGAACGCGGCCAGCACAGCCCGGGTGCGTTCTCTGGGGGTCACCCCTGCGGTGCGGCTCTGGCGAGGTGTTTGCCGAGCTCGGAGGCTGATAGCGAAACAATAGCGTCCGCAACAGGTGTCGTGCAAGCGTGACACGCGAGGGTGTGTCAGTGGTGTTGGGTCGTGCTGTTGAGCTGTGCCATGAGTTCGCGGTTCGCCGATCGTGCCGCGGCGAGATCCTGCTCGCGTTCGTCGAGTTGGAGGCGGAGGTCGATGGCTTGCTGTTCGAGGTGGGTGATCTTCAGGTTGAGCGCGTCGATGTCGGTGGGCGTGCCGAGTCCGGATTCGCGCCAGGCGTTTTCGCCGAGTGCTTCGGAGAGGCGTTTCTCGAGTTGCTGGACGCGGCTGTTCAGGCGGGTGGCGCGTTCGCCGGCGGCGAGCAGGTCGGCTTGGAGCGAGGCGCGGGTGACGGCGGGTCCGGGTCCGGTCTCGGGTGCGGCGGTGGCTTCGCGGGCGTGGATCTGGTCGAGCAGGTCACGGTGGCGGTAGAGGAAGCTGCGGTCGACTCCCGCGGCGCGGGCGATGCCGGCGGCGCTGATCTCGGTGCCGGCGCTGGTGGCGCGGTCGAGGGCGGCGAGGACTCGTTGCCGCCGACGGACCGAATCTGCTTGTCGACCTTGCCGCATCGCCGTCGTGCGGGGGTCGGTTCGGGTGTCGGGTGGTGTGGTCGCGGTCATGCGGTGGCCTCCGGGCGGACGTCGGGTGTGGTGCGGACGGTGGGTATGCCGAGGTTGGCGGCGCGGTGGCGGCGGATCGCGGTCACCGCTTCGTCGATCGCGGCGCGTTCGGTGTCGTCGGCGTGGTCGAGGTCGGCGGTGATGCGGGCGATGAGCTGCCGGATCCGGGTGATCTCCTGCCGGGCGGGGGTGGCGTCGGCGCGTGCCCAGTCGTCGACGCCATCAATGCTGGCGGCCAGGCGTTCTCGGGTGCGTAGCAGGTCGTCGAGGTAGGCGGTGAGGTCGGGCAGGTAGGACACGTCGGTGCGGAAGTGGTCGCAGCCGGCGCAGCGGAACCGGACCGGGCAGGCGCCGCCGCCGGCTTGCACGTTGGACGGCTCGGTGCACCTGCCGTAGGGGACGGACACCTCGCCGACGGCGTAGCGGGCGTGCTCGGACTCGAGCAGGGTGGCGGCCTCACGCCAGATCCGGTTGCCGTACCGGTCGAAGCTCATCGCGGTCACCTTGTCCACCGCGTCGCGGCGGCGGTCTTCGCCGACGCGGTAGTAGCCGCGGGTGACGTTGAGGTTGCGGTGATCGAGTAGTTCGGCGAGGACATCGATCGGGACCCCCGCGTCGGCGTGGCGCTGGGCGTAGGTGTGCCGGTAGGCGTAGGGCACGATACGGCTGTGATCGAATTCGGTGCCGTCGCGGCCACGCAGCGGGCCCAACCCGCGGACCCAGCAGCGGTGCCGCTCGTCGAACGTGTCGACCGAGACGGCTCGGCGTCCGTCGGGGTTGCGGCGGGTTGCGGGAAGAAGTTTGAGCTCCCGGATCGGGGTGTCGGGGAAGCGGGCCCGCACGCGCGCTTGCTGGTCGATGATCACCGCGGCGGTGTTCTCGGCGATCGGCAGCCGCCGTCCGAGCCGGTTCGCTTTGGCGTTGTCGTAGACCAGCACGGCGGTGCCGTCCTGGTCGCGCTGTAGGCACTCCACCGGCAGGGCGAGGATGTCCTCGGGTCGGCGTCCGGTGTCGATGCCGATCTTGGTCGCGACCTGGAACTCGGCCGGTTGCAGGCTGTCGAGGTTGGCGCACAGCACGGCCATGATCTCCGGTGGCAGGTCGCGTCCGGGTTCGTCGCGGTGCGGTTCGGCGGGGATGTCCCCGCGCCCGATCGCGAAGTCGCCGGGCAGGCACGCGGCGACGTGACCGGGTCGGGTCAGGCCCAGTGCCCGGATCCCGGACAGAACCATGCGGGTGTCGCGGCAGAGCACGATCCGGTGGTAGCGGCTGATCGCGCCGGTCGACTCCAGGTAGGCGAGCCGGTTGAGGAACGCGTCGACGTCGCTGCGGCCCAGCCGTTCCGGTAGCTGTCCGTGATCGTCGCGGCCGTGCAGGCTCTCCGACAGTCGGGCCACGGCGTTGATCTTCTCGCGGACCTTGCTGGCCCCGCCGCCGCGGTGGCGGGGCAGTTCCTCACCGGCCCACGCCTTGGCGGTGTCGGCCAGCCAGCGTTGCTCGATGCCGGTGAACGACAGCCGACCACGATGCCCGAACACGGCCAGATCCCAAATGTCGCTGCATCGTTCGCGGTCCGGGTCGGTCATCGCGCGGCGGACGTGGTGGGTCATCGCCGCCAGCAGCGCCCGCGCCGGCTTGCCGGGAACCGCTGCGGCCGGGCACGCGTCGATCGTGGACACCTGCCGGCGGCGCAGGGTGTCGCCGACCGCCCGCAGGTTCACGTCGGTGACCTTCGCGCCGTCGCCGATCCGCTGCGCGAGGCCGAACAGCACCTCGGTCACCACCAGCGGCGGCAGTCCCCGCAGGCTGACCTGCCCGCCTTCGGAGACCGCGGGTTCGGTCAGTTGCCAGTGCCGCTGATCCGTTGCGGGAGTGGCGGTGACAGCCGTGCGCCACCGCACATAGTGGGTCGCGCAGTAGCCGTGCCCGCCCTCGGCCGTCCTGGTGCAGGCGGCGACTCGGCATGCCCCCAGCGCGGGCAACGGACGCACCCGCGGGTCGGCGAGGAACTCGTCCAGCGACGCTCCCGGCTTGCGGCGAAACCTGCGCCGATGCGGCTCGCACAACGTCGATCGCGGCGCCGGCGCCAGTCGCCGACAGCCCGGAACGGCGCACCCGGCCGGGCGGGCCGGCAGCGGCGGCAGTTCGGGCGTGGCGGCGATCTTCTGCTCGCTCCACCCCTGCGCGCCCAGCCGGGTGAAACAGCGCCAACACACCCCACCGGTGCGGCTACCGTGCGCGGTGGTCGCACAGCTGCCCACCCGGCAGACCGCCCGGCCCAGCAGCGGATGCTGCGCCGGCAACGACAGCACCCGGGCCACCGGGTCCCAGCCGGCCTCGGCGAGGAACCCCGCATCCAGCGAGCCGGCCAGGTCCGCGGCGGCTCCGTCCAACCCGACCCCCGCGAGTACGTGCCCGAAGCGGATCGGGTCGGGGACCGCGCCGACCGCGTGCGCGGCCGCCGCCCCGCTCACCGGCTCGCCTCGGTCTGCTCCCGCGGACCGGGCACCGAATCCACCGCGGCGCGCAGCCTGTCCCGGTCCGGGTGCAGGTACACCTGGGACGAGGACACCGAGGCGTGGCCGAGCAGATCAGCCACCACGTCGATGCCGCAGCCGGCGTCGGCGGCGTTGCTGGCATAGGCGTGGCGAAGCTGGTGCGGGGTGACCGCCCGCGCCAGCCCGGCCCGACCCGACGCGGCAGTGAGCAGCTCACCGATCGCGTCCGGGCGCATCGGAGCACCGATCGGGGCCCGGAACAGATTGACCAACAAGAAATCCCCGTCCGCGGCCTGCCGCACGCGCATCCGCTCGAACGCGTACGTGTCGAACGCCTGCACCGTCATGAAGTCCAGCGGCACGGTGCGTTGCCGCCGCGACTTCGCCCATGCCCCATTGGGATTGTCGTCTCGGCGGACCACATGCAGGTGCGCGCGGGCGACCCCGCAGCCCAACGTGCGCGAGTCGACCAACAGGTGCACGTCGCTGCGCCGAAGCCCACACACCTCGCCGCGGCGCAGCCCGGCCCGGGCCATCAGCAGCACAATCAACCGATCCCGGGCCGAACGGCACGCTCGCAGCAGCGCGACGATGTCCTCGTCGCCGGCCCGCCCCACCGGGCGTTCCGGCTCGTGGAGCCGGTGCCGGGCCCGCATCCGCCACGACATCCGCCCCTCCTCGCCGCGGGCCGCCTCGGGCAGGTCCCGGTCGTCGGCCACCTCGTACAACGACGCCACCAGATGCCCGCCCGCCTGCCCAGTAGCGACCGCGTGCACCACCATCGCGCGTACCGCGGTCAACACGGCATTGATCCGCCGCGCACCACGCACCGGAACACTGCCCGGCCCGGCCAGCACCACCGGCGTGGTCGAGTCGGCGCCCGAGACGGACGGGCCGGCGTGGCTCAGCCACGTCATGAACAGCGCCATCTGTTCGGCCCCGGCCTGCCAGCTGCGGCCCGTGCGCACACACCAGCGCAGGAACAATGCGATCGAATGCGCGTAACTCTTCGTCGTCGACTCCGCGCCGTCACGGCCGAACCGCATGTGCCGCAGGAAATCATCCGCGACAGCGACGGCGGCCAAGTCCTCGTCCAGGACCGTCCAATACCTCGCGCCGGACGGCAATCTCACCGGAAACGCCCGCATCTGTGATCCTCTCCGATCTCGTCGGCTCCTTGCACAACTACCAGCCACGAGCACCACACCCCGGGAGACGCGCCGCAGAACCCCGGTCGCACGATCGGTTCAGCAACGTCGTGCAACAGGTAGGCGACCCCAGGAGAAGGCGGCCGGTTCGGTCAGGTACTCGATCGGTGTTCGGGGGCTGGCCGGGCCGCGCAGCACCTGGGCGGCCTGGCTGAGCGCGATCAAGGTGATGTCCTCGTGGGAGCTGTAGGCCAGGAACGTCTTGATCGCGGTCAGCCGCAGCGCGATCGTCCGGGGCGCGTAGTGGCGCTGCTCGCTCATCCAGGTCAGCCAGGCCTTCAGGTGGGCGCGGTCGAAGTGGTCGAAGCTGACCTGGCTGCGGTCGAGGTGTTCGGCCTCGCTCAGGTAGCGCAGGAAGCATTCCAGACTGATCCGGTAAGCCTCGATCGTCTTCGGGGAGAGCCCGCGGACCTTGGGCAGGTAGCCGCGCAGGTAGTCGCGGGCGAAGCCGAACAGGTCGGGGGCGTCGGTGTGCGGGTCGCGTCTCATTCGAACCCCACCTCCGGCAGCAACGACTCGCCGGCGGCGGTGATGTCGGCGTAGGCGCGCATGAAGTCGGGTGAGGTGTGCACGTAGTAGTAGGTGGACTCGAAACCCGCGTGCCCCATGTAGCGCGACAGGTAGGGCAGCAGCGCGGTGACGTCCGCGCCGCGGGTCATCCAGCGTTCGATGTTGGCATAGGCGAAGTGATGCCGAAAGTCGTACGGGCGGGGCCGGGTACCGTCTGTGGGTCGCGGCAGCCCGGCCTGGTCCCAGATCCGGTTGAACACGACCCCGACACTGCAGGCGGTCACCGGGTTTCCGGCCGCGGAGACGAAGAACGTTCCCCGCGACGGGAACCGGTGACGAGATACCCGGTCGCACGTGGCCAGCACGTCGACCACCTGACTGGTCACAGGCAGCCGGCGGCTGCGGTTGCCCTTGGCCCAGATTATGTCCAGCTGCCCCGCGTGCAGGTCGACCTGCTCGGTGCGCAGGGCGCGGGCCTCGCCGGTCCGGATCCCGCACGAGTGCATCAGGGTGAAGAACGCGACCGCCTGCCAGCGCCACGGAGAGCACGCGTGCAGGTGCGCCGCGGCGGCGAAGAACCGCTCGATCTCATCGGTGGTGAGCAGGTACGGGTGAGCGGGCACGAGCGACGCTTTCCACCGGTCCGACAGCACGTAGGCGTCGGTGTCCCCGTGGGCCTGCAGCCACCGGCCGACGTCGCGGATGTAGGACATCCAGGACCGGTACCGGCCGGACCGGCCCAGCTGGTCGAGCACCCACCCCTCGACGGTGTCGCGGTCGAACACGGTCAGACCGTGGCGGGCGCAGTAGGTGTCGAACCGGCGCAGGTACCAGACCCGGGAGGCGCCGTAGCAGCCCATGGCCTGTTGAACGCCAGGTAGGCCTCCAGCTGCGGCGCGAACACGCTGACGAACCCGTGCGCGGTGGTCATGACCGCGCTCCTGCCGGGACCGGCAGCACACACTCGAGCAGACGCGCCCGATCCACGCTCAGATACACGTTGGTCGACTCCGTGGCGGCATGGCCCAGGACCGCCGAGATCGTCGGCAGCGCCACGGCCGCGCGCAGTAGCCGGGAGGCGGCACTGTGGCGCAGCACGCTGGTGCCGACCTTCACCTCGCTCACCCCGGCTGTGCGGAACGTTGTCGCGGTCACCCAGTAGATCGACGCGTGGTCGGCCAGCCTCGTGTGCGGGGCCTTGCAGCGCAGGAACACGTGGTCCTCGCCCGAGCCGGGCCGCTCGTGCAGGACATAGTCGGCCAGCGTGGCCGTCACCAGCGGCGCCAGTGGCAGGGTCAGCGGGTTGCGGGTCTTGCGCTGGACGATCCCGATCGTGCCTGTCCGCCAGTCGATGTCACCCAGGCGCAGCCCGACGATGTCGCAGGCCCGCAAGCCTGTCGTCAGCGCCAACAGGGTGATCGCGGCGTCCCGGACCGACACCATTCCCGAGGTGCACGCGGACACCACCCGGGCCAGGTCCTCGTCGCCGAGGACCGCCACGATCCGGTGGGGGCGTTTCACCCCGGCCAGGCCCACCGCATCGACGAGGTCCCTGCGACCGGTGAACCTCAGGAACGGGCGGAAGTTCGACACCACCCAGAACAGCGAGGAGGCGGCCCACCGGTCCGACAGCGACTCCAGAAACGCCAGCACGCTGGCCCCGTCCGCGGCGGCGAGATCGTGAATCCCGCGTGACTCCAGGAACGCCAGGTAGCCGCGCGCGACCCGGCCATACGCGGCGCGTGTGGCCGGCGCCAGGCCACGCGCGCGCATCTCGGCCTCCCAGTCGGCATCGAGCGCCGTGAACGCAGCGGCCAGCGGCCGAGGGCCGCCGCCACCACGCCTGCGCACCGACAGGTCCACCACACCGGTGTCGAGGTAGGCATCGAACAGCGTGACCAGCCGACGGTAGTCGAAGCGCCGTTGAGCGCTGAACCTCCCGGTCCGGGGGCTGATGGTCATCGCGGCGAACTCAGCTCCCAACGAGGGTGTGTAGACCCCGCCGCGGTCAGCGACGAACCCCTTCAGGTACCTGATCGTCTTCTCGTACTGTCCAATCGTGGACTCCATGTAGCCTGCCGCCCGAAGCGCATCGATGACCACGTCACCGAGTTGTTCGACCGTCGCATCCATAACCGTCTCCTTCCGTAGGACGTACGGACACGGCGGACGCTAGCCACGAGCCAGCAAAACGTTAAGCCGAGGAATCAAACGAGCACCCGTCACGCACAGGCCAGTTCACCATTCCTCGGCTTAACACCAACCTCGGCTGAATCGCTGTGCAGGATCGTGCCACGACAGGATCCGCCGCGCGCCGCGACGGCCCGGTCCAGGGCTGTGGTGACCATCTCGTGACCGATATGCTCGGCGATGCTGTAGCCCAATACTTTCCGGGAGTGCCCGTCCCGGATCGCGCACAAGAACATGTCCCCCTCACCGCAGGTGAGGTAGGTGATGTCGGTGAGCCAGACCGCGTCGACCCGTCCCTGATCGAAGCGCCGCTCGATCAGATCCGGCGGGAACGACGCCCGCGGATCGACCACCGTCGTCTTGACCTTGAACGTGCGCGGACTGATGCCCTCCACACCGATCGAAGCCATGATCTTGGCCACGGTCTTCTTGGTCACCACCTCGCCGCGAGCTGCCCGCAACTCGGCCGTGACCCGCGGTGAGCCGTAGGTGCCCTTCGAGTCCTTGTGGACCTCGAGGATCTTCACCTCGAGGTCGGCCCGACGCTGCTGCCTCGGCGTCAACACCGTTGCAGCTCTGCGTTTCACATACTGGTAGTAGCCGGATGTCGATACGTTCAACAAACGCGCCATCCGGGTGATCGAAAAGCGCTGGCCTTCCGGTGCGCTGGTGCCGGCGGTCTCGACGATGTCTTCGGGGCAGGCGTACTTCACCATCAGATCGAACCGGGACGGTTCTTCTGCATCGCGGCAAAGTACGCCGAGGCTTTTACCAGGAAAGCGTTGTCTTTCTCGAGTTCGCCGACCTGCCGTCGCAACCGCAGCAACTCGGCTCGCTCGGGCGCGTCCAAAGATTCTTCTCCATGGGTCTCGGCCGCGGCGATCCTGCGCCGCTCGACCTTGACCCATTCACCCAACAAGCTGTCGTTCAGACCCAACTCCCGGGCTACTTCCGCGATCGTGCGACCGGAATCGATCACCCGATGCGCAGCCTCGACCTTGTACTCGGCCGTGAACGACCGACGCTTACGAGGAGGCATGCGGACATCCTTCCAGCAGGACCGGTGGTCCCGTCAAATCGGTGTCCACTTTTCGGGGGGAACCTCATTCGCCGCACGCGGCGGCCTGCAGGCGGCGGTGTTCGCCTGGGGCGACGACCACTTCCCGGACGGTCGGGCGATGGCGAACACCTGGCAGGGCGAGTTCCCCTGGCGCAACCTCAACCTGGACGGCTTCGAGGGAACCTCGCCCGTCGGCGCCTTCCCACCCAACGGCTACGGGCTCTACGACATCACCGGCAACGTGTGGGAATGGACCTGCGACTGGTACACCGCTCACCACCCCGACGACGCGCAGCACGCCTGCTGCGTCCCGACCAACCCGCGCACGACGAGCCGGGAGAATTCCTACGTCGACCCCGGCCAACCCGGCGCGCAGATCCCGCGCCGGGTGGTCAAGGGCGGCTCGCACCTGTGTGCCCCCAACTACTGCCTGCGCTACCGCCCCGCCGCGCGCCAACCGCAGATGATCGACAGCTCCATGTCGCACCTCGGCTTCCGCTGTATCGTCCGCCCCCACACCCCCGAACGGCCAACCCCCACGCCCAAACCATGACGGGCACCGATCCCATGGTCCCGTCACCAGCCGCTCTCTCGACTTGTCGTCGGTCCAGCCTTTCGACTGAGGCGAGGAGCACCGCGTCCAGCGTTGGCGTGGTGCGGGATCGGGGGAGTCGGGTGTCCCGCATGACGGATCCGCACACGGACGGGTCAGAACGCGGCGTCGGAGTCGTCCCGGGCGGGTGGGCGATGGGGACGGGTCTGCGTGATAACTGCGTTGTGATTCGAATTCTCTCGAGACAAGGTCTGCCACAGCGATCCTCGCACCGCTGCTTGACGTAACGTCCGGATGCGGCTGGAGTCGCGTGGAGGCTTGGTATCCGGCACGCGTGAAGGGACTTCGGTGCGGCCACCCGGCGGGTGGGTGAGGTGCTCTCACCCACCCGGTCGGGTGTGCACCGTTAGGGGTCGATCCCAGCGGGGAGGGGTGTGCCGCGGTGGGTTTCGTCGAGGTCGCGGGGACGGGCTTCGGTGCCGTCGCCGGGATCCTTGTGGAAGGCACCGTCTTTCATGATGCCGACGATGCGGTTGTGGTCCTGCAGGACGGTGATGTCGGTGAGCGGGTCGCCGTCGACGAGGATCAGGTCGGCGAGGTAGCCGGGTTTGACGAGGCCCAGTTCGTCGTCGCCGCGCATGATCTGCCCGCCGAGTGCGGTGGCCGAGAGCAGGGCTTCCTTGGGGGTGAAGTCGAGCAGTTCGACGAAGTGCTGCAGGTCGCGGGCGTAGGTGCCGTGCGGGGTCCACGCGAATCCGTAGTCGCCGCCGGGCAGCACCCGGATGCCGCGTTCCTTCATCTTCTTGAGTCCGTCGATGGCGCATTCGAGTTCGTATTTGTAGCCGGCGGCCTCGGCCGCTTCGGGTGGGTAGCCGAAGTCGGCGGCGTCGTGCAGGGTGGCGACGAGCCAGTTGATGCCGGGGGCGACGAAGATCTCGTCCTTCTTGGCTTCGAGCATGTCGAGGCCTTCCTCGTCGACGAAGGAGGCGTGGTAGATGATGTCGACCCCATTGCGGACCGACATCTTCACCGAGTCCCCGGAGCGGGCGTGGCTGCACACGCGCAGGCCGCGGCGGTGGGCTTCGGTGGTGGCGGCGAGGGTTTCCTCGTCGGAGAAGTAGTTGTCCTCGGCGTGCTGGTTGCCGGTGATCTCCTCGCCGGACATGGACAGCTTGACCAGGTCGGCGCCGAGTTCGACGTTGCGTCGTACCGCTTTGCGCATTTCCTCGGGGCCGTCGGCGAAGGCGGTGATGCCCTTGACGAGCGCGCCGCCGGTGACGGCGATCTCCTGGCAGTTGGCCAGGTAGCGGGGTCCGGGGATGTCGCCGGCGTTGATGGCGTTGCGGATCACCACGTCGAGGCGGGGTTTGGCGGCGGCGGCGCCGACGCACATGGTGTAGCCGTAGTCGAGGTAGGTCAGGGCGGCGCGGGCGCACAGCAGGGTGTGTTCCTCCACGCCCATGGTGGCCAGGCCGGGCAGGTCGGCGGAGTTGGTCCAGGAGAAGTGGGTGTGCGCGTCGCAGAGCCCGGACATGAGGAACTTGCCGCCGCCGTCGACGACCCGCACGCCGTCGCGGGGCAGGTCCCCGGATCCGGGCCGGACCGCGGCGATGCGGTTGCCGCGCACGAGGACCTCCCCGTCGTAGGGGTCGGAGCCGGTGGAATCGAAGACGCGGACGTTGGTGAACAGGACCGAGGTTTCGGTTGGGTGGGCAGACGACATCGTCTTATCCTTTCGGGCGAGAATTTCAGGGCTGGGCGAGGAATTCGGTGAGCAGAGCGGTGACGGCGGCCGGGTCTTCGAGGCCGTGCCAGTGCCCGACCCCGTCGAGGACCTGCAGCCGGGCGTGCGGGTAGAGGGCGAACAGGTCGTCGTTGGTGGCGATCGGGCTGACCTTGTCCTCGTCGCCGGTGATCAGCAGGACCGGTGCGGTGATCGCGGCGAAGTCGGGCTCGACCGCGGCCGCGAGCGCTTCGCAGGCGGTGGCATAACCCTCCGGGTCCTGCCCGAGCAGCAGCTCGCGCACCAGGGCGACGGCGAGGGGGCGGTCGCTGTGGGTGGTCTTGGACAGTGCGGCGGCCACGATGGTGTCGGCGACCGCGGACATCCCGCCGGCGCGCACGGTCCCCGCACGGGCGCGGGTCGCGGCCTGGGCCTGCTCGTTCTGGGCGCGGACCGCGCCGAGCAGCGCGATCCTGGTGACCCGTTCGGGGTAGCGGGCGGCGAAGGTGTTCGCCACCAGGGTGCCCATGGAGTGCGCGACCAGCGCGGTCTCGGTGATGTTCTCCGCGTCGAGCAGGTCGGCCAACTCGGCCACCCACCCGTCGATGCTCGCCGCCCCGGCCAGCGGGGAGCGGCCGTGCCCGGACAGGTCGTAGCGCAGCACCGTGTGAGTCTCGGCGAGGGCGTCGACCTGCGGGTCGTACACGGTGGTCGCTCCGCCGAGGCCGTGGATCAGCACGACCGCCGGCCCGGTGCCGGTCTTCTCCACGAACAGCCGCCGCGCACCCGCACGGACCAGATGGTCGGGGTCGGCCGGGTCGCCGATCACGTTGCGCAACACTCCGAGTCCGGTACCGGACACGGTCACCTCGTCGCCGACCTGCAGATACTTCGGCGGGTCGAACCCGATCCCGACCCCGACCGGGGTGCCGGTCGCGATGACGTCACCGGGTTCCAGCGTGATCCCGGCCGACAGGTTCTCGATGATCGCGGGCACATCGAAGATCATCTGCGAGGCGAGCACGTCCTGGCGCAGCTCCCCGTTGACCCGGGTCTGCAACCGCAGCGTGGCCGGGTCGACCTCGTCGGCGGAGACCGCCCACGGCCCGGTCGGGCAGAACGTGTCCAGCGACTTGCCGATGAACCACTGCTTGTGGTCGCGCTGCAGATCCCGCGCGGTCATGTCGTTGATCAGCGTGTAACCCCACACGTAGTCCGTCGCCTCGGCGCGGGAGACCTTGCTGGCGCGCTTGCCGATGATCACCCCGATCTCGCCCTCGTAGTCCAACGCCGCGGTGATGTCGGTGTGCGGGTCGATCCGGTCCCCGGTCGCGATGATCGTGGCCGCGGGCTTGGTGAACACCACCGGATACTCGGGCACGTGCTGCCCGTCGGGGCTGCCGGTCGCGTCGAACCCGCTGCGCGCGAACTCGGCGGCGTGCTCGGTGTAGTTGCGCCCCACACAGAACACGTTGCGGTGCGGCACGATCGGCGCCAGCAGCCGCCCAGGCTCAGCGGTGTCGGCGACCGCGAGCCGCGCCGCGCCACCCGGGCCGGCGGCGATGATCTCCTGCAACGCCCGCACCGGGGTGTCGGTGTCGGCGAAGCGGACCGCCCGCGCGGTGCCGTCGTCGTCGACGACGCAGACCCGGGCACCGTCGCTGCTGTGAACTCGTGCAAACCGCACTGGACCAACCTCCTGAACCATTCCGAACCAGATGATCTATCAGGTTCGTATTGGTTACGATAGGTTGCGAAAGTGTGGCCGTCAACACCCAGTTTTTGAGAGTCGAGTGCAGGATGCTGGGCCGATTTCGGGTATGATTGGTCTCCATTGGTTCGAGTAGGGAGTGAGGTGGTCGGTCGTGACGCTGGCTGTGGGGCCGGCCGCGGTGGCGCTGCGGCACATCGAGACGCTCGTCGCGCAGGGCGGGCTCGCGCCCGGTGACAAGTTGCCGACCGAGCGGGAACTCGCCGCCCAGGCCGGGGTCAGCCGCGCCGTCGTCCGCTCCGTGCTCGACGACCTCGAGGCCCGCGGTGTGGTGTTGCGTCACGTCGGGCGTGGCACGTTCCTGGCTCCCAGCGAGACCAGCGTTCCCGACCTGTCCTCGCACCCCAGTCCCGCCGAGATCATGACCTCACGCCTCACCGTGGAACCCGAACTGCTTCCCCTCGCGGTCGCCGCCGCCACCGGTGCCGACATCGACGAAATGCGTCGCTGCCTGCGCGGCGGCGACAGCGCCCGCACCTCGGAGGAATTCGAACGCTGGGACATTGCGCTGCACCACAGCATCGCGCTCGCCACCCACAACGCCGTCCTCATCGGCATCAGCGACCTACTCATCGACAGCCGCAGCCAACCCGTCTGGGGAGGGCTGAAGAAACGCACCTTCAACCCCACCCTGCACCGCGAATACTGCACCGAACACGACCACATCGTGCACGCCATCGCCGACCGCGACCCCGACGCCGCCCGCGACGCCATGCGCACCCACCTCCGCCACGTCCGCCGAACCCTCCTCGGCGACAACGCCTGACCCGCGGCCCCGGACGCTTCACCGCAACCGGCCAGCCCCACCCGGACTGTGTCAGGCCCCACCAACCCAGCGGTTCCAAGAAACGCACACCGGGCGCGGTGCCGGTGGCCCACCGGCAAGCGAACGACGCTCAGACCGCGGTTGGAGTACTGCCGCGAACGGGATGCCGAGCAGCCGAACGAAGACTGGCGAGCGCCACCATGAGCCCGGAATCATCGACGAACTCACCACCGCAGCCGAACTGGTGCCCCGCGTGCTCGCCCGCGCGGGCACCCTGAGCGCCATCCCGCACGCCACCTACGCCCTGACCAAGAAACAACTCCACCGACCGTAGCGGCTGCGCCTCGTGGTCTGGGACCGCCCGCCCGGGCCTGGCGGTGTGTGGCCGACCGGTGGCGGCGAGCATCTGCTCGCGGGACCGGATCCGGTGTGGTAGTGCCAGGATCGACGGACCTTCAGGCGGTGCAGGTCACGGATTTCTCCCTCGACCCATCATGCTCCGGCCACGCTGAGGCGGGGACTGGCCCGTCGGCCGCTCGCCGCCGACCGACGACATCGCGCCGGCGTATCCGGACCACACATCAGGAGTGCAGCACCATCTCGCGTGCAGCGCGGCGCCGAGAGTCGTCGGGGTGTCGAGGCGCGATGTTGCCCGCCGGAATATCCGGGCCGGGCGCTGTAGGCAGACGTGGTCGATCGTGTCGGGCCCGCGGCGGCCCTTGTCGGTGCCGGTTGCGCGAACGGTCCGGCGGCTCGTCGGCCGGTTCGACCGAGCTGCGGAATTCGGTGCGTCGTGCGACTCGCCCACGGACGATACCCGCTCCGGGCAGTCGCGAAGCTCTAACCTGGCGAGATGGTCCCCAGACAGGTCGCCGCGCCGCACGAGGGCGACTGTCGAGGTCCACGCCAGCAGGTGGCGTCGGGTGTCGGTGCGTCGGGGCTGGGGTGTCTCACGTGGGTGATCTCGTCCGCGAATCGGGTTTCGATTCATGGGGCCAAAATGGGGCCAACGGGCTGGACCAGGTGCTCCGAGGCGTCCGAACGGAGGTGGTAGAACCACTGTGACCAGCACGGATACCGTTGTGACGTAGGTGGTTCCACCTGAAAGCGGAAGGTCGCCGGTTCGATCCCGGCCCTGGCCACAACGCGTTGGTGCAGGTCAAGGCCTACTTCCGTGATCTTGATCGATGATTGAGGATCGAAATCCGCGAAATATCCGCCGTTCTGGACGATCTGACGGCGGATGAGTGCGGATATTGTCGCGGTGACCTGGGGTGATGTACCTGATCTGAGCGGGCGGTCAACCGCGTTTCATCGGTGTCCGAGGGTGAGCACCCGAGGGGACTCACCCCGACTGGGACGGTCCCGCCTGAAGGACGAGTGGCGCGGGGTGGCGTTCGGTGCGGGTATCGGGCCGCTGTCGCGGGGGCACTGCCGGCGTGGTGAGGCTGCGTGGCCTGGCGTTCGCCGGGTCGAGATCGACACCGGCGAACGCGGTGGCCGCGGTCCGCGCCGCAGTCGCCGCGGGCGGTGCGGTGGAGTGGTCGCGCGCGCCTGAACACTCACACCGTTACGGGGATGAGCGCCGCGACCGGCACGAAGATCTGCGCGACGGTAATCATGCGACGAACTCCACCTGGTTGCGGGCGGTGACCTCGCCCATGATCGGCAGCAGGTCCTCGATCGATCCCTGGCGCGGAGCGGTGCGGTCGACGTCGGCGAAGAAGTTGCCCATGCCGTCGCCGAGGCTGAACGCGAGGAATTTCACCGCGGGTGTGTGCGGCTCGAACGTGTTCGCGGTGCGCGGCGGCACGGTGACGAAGTCGCCCGGCGCGAGGTCGTAGGTCTGCTCGCCGACGCGCACGCTCATCCGCCCGTGCAGCATGTAGAACGACTTGGCCCACGGCTCGGTGTGCGGCGGAACGAGCGCGCCACGAGGCATATCGATCTCGAAAAGTTCGTAGGCGCCGCCAGTTTCGGCTGCGCGGCACTTCACGGTGACCGTGGCGTCGACGCTGTACAGCTCCGCGCCTTCACCCGCGGCACGGTAGACGGCTGGATCGGACATCGCGACCCTCGCTGCTAGAATTGGTCAGTGACACTGACTACTTTAGTCAGCGAGACTGACTATCGTCAAGAGGTGGCATGGTGGCGGACGACCTGAACGTGGACGCTTTCGACCGACTCGGTGGCTCCACCCCGTGCTCACCCTCGTCGAGTCGGCCCACGACATCGAAGAAGCTTCCACGATCGCCGGCACCCGGGTCGCCGGCCACGTGAGGATCGGCGCGGGCGTTCTCGCTGCCCGTGGCAACCCGGCCGGCAACATATGTCGATGGAACCGAGTATCTGCGGGGCGGCGCGTGGTGCGGCTCGACTGTCTATCCGCCCGATATCCGCCGATCGGGTCGGGCGAGGGTGCGCCGATACGTCCACGACGGTTCCCGTCCGACGTGACCAGGGCAAACGGTTTCCTCTCAGTGTTGCTACCGACGTCCTTACCGGAACGTCGTGGGGTTGTTGAGCCCCGCTTCCGATGACGACCACGGCGGGGCGGATCGGTTCGGCGGGCGTGGTTTGTCGGCATCGTCATCGTGCCGACCATCGACGCAGCGCTGATCGGCGCGTCGGTGTGCGCGACAGCCGTCGGCATCGCGACACCGCGTGGTGATCGTCATCCCGAATGACGGCGGCCGGGCGAGACCGATTGCCACCACCATGAATTGGTTCCTGCGCGATCAGGTGTGGTAGGCGACGCTGGTGTCTTGTGCTGCAGCACAAGGCCAACGGGCTCAGGGTATCCGCTCGTCGCGGCCTTGCTGAATCGCCTCGAGTCGACCGTGCGGCGCTGGCTCGCCGCGCGACAGCCGAGCACATGCAGTGGATCTACCAGCGCGGGATGCAACGGCTGGTCCAGCTCGCACCGGACACACTGGCTGAGCTCCGCTGCACCGGAAACCAACTGCGGCACGCTCTCACCGTGCTCGCAGCAGCGCTGCTGGGACCGCCACCGCTGCGGGTTCACCGACCCGCCCTGGACGCTGATCGGCCTCTACACCCGCGGCCGTCTACTCGCCCGCCCGGCTGAGACCACCCTCGCCCCGAGGACACCACCTCGGGGCGGGCTTCGCCGTGCCCGGGACCGGCCGTCATCGTGCCAACCACCCCGCCAACGTGCAGGTCACCGCGTCACCGCGACCAACACACGAATTCACGTCTGCATCGAAAGTGACGGCGTCATCGTCATCTTCAGCGACGGGCAACATGGGGTCAGCTCGATCTGAACGTGCGGGAGACCCGTGGCTACTGGTGGGCTGCGAGGTCGAGTGCGATGTCGGTGATGAGGTCTTCCTGTCCGCCGACGAGGCCGCGTTCGCCGATGGCGAGCAGGATCTGCCGGGTGTCGATGCCGTATTGCTTGGCGGCGGTTTCGGCGTGGCGCAGGAAGCTGGAGTACACCCCGGCGTAGCCGAGGGTGAGGGTTTCGCGGTCGACTTGCACGGCGCGGTCCTGCAGGGGTCGGACGACGTCGTCGGCGATGTCTTGGAGGGCGAACAGGTCGCAGTCGTGTTTCCAGCCGTGTAGGTCGGCGACGGCGATGAACGGTTCGATGGGGCAGTTGCCGGCGCCGGCGCCGTGCCCGGCGAGGGAGGCGTCGACGCGGGTGACGCCCTCTTCGACGGCGACGACGGAGTTGGCGACCGACAGGGACAGGTTCTGGTGGGCGTGGATGCCGATCTGGGTGTGCGGGTCGAGGAGGTCGCGGTAGGCGCGTACTCGTTCGCGGATGCCGTTCATGGTGAGCCGGCCGCCGGAGTCGGTGACGTAGACGCAGTGCGCGCCGTAGGTCTCCATGAGTTTGGCTTGTTCGGCGAGTTGGGCGGGTTCGGCCATGTGCGACATCATCAGGAACCCGGAGACGTCCATGCCGAGTTCGCGGGCGGTGGTGATGTGTTGGGCGGACACGTCGGCTTCGGTGCAGTGGGTGGCGACCCGCACCGAGGTCACTCCGAGGGCGTGGGCGCGTCGGAGTTCGGCGAGGGTGCCGATGCCGGGCAGCAGCAGGGTGGTCAGTTTCGCGCGGTGCACCACCTCGGCGGCGGCTTGGATCCATTCCCAGTCGGTGTTGCTGCCGGGTCCGTAGGTCAGGGAGTGCCCGGCGAGGCCGTCGCCGTGGGAGACCTCGATCGCGTCCACGCCGGCGGAGTCGAGGGCGCCGGCGATGGCGGCGACGGTGTCGGGGGTGATGCGGTGGCGGGTGGCGTGCATGCCGTCGCGCAGGGTGACGTCTTGGATGTAGAGGGTGACGCCGTCCTCGGCGGTCGGGGCGGTGGTCATCGTGCGGTCTCCAATGCTGTGCGCTCGGAGAGCTTTTCGGCGACCTGCAGGGCCGCGGAGGTCATGATGTCGAGGTTGCCGGCGTAGGCGGGCAGGTAGTGGGCGGCGCCCTCGACTTCGAGGAACACCGTCACCTTCCAGACCGGTGCGGGCAGGTCGGGGCGTCGGGTGAGGGTGGCGACGGTGTGCGGGTCGCCGATCTCGGTGAACTGGACGTCCTGTTTGAGCCGGTAGCCGGGCACGTAGGCGGCGACCCGGGCGACCATGTCGGCGACCGAGGCGCGGATCGCGTCCTGGTCGGGGTTGCTGACCAGGGCGAGGACGGTGTCGCGCATGATCAGCGGCGGCTCGGCGGGGTTGAGCACGATGATCGCCTTGCCGTGCGCGGCGCCACCGACCTGTTCGACGGCGTTGGCGGTGGTTTCGGTGAACTCGTCGATGTTGGCGCGGGTTCCGGGCCCGGCCGATCGGGAGGCGATCGAGGCGACGATCTCGGCGTAGTGCACGGTGGTGGTGCGGGAGATCGCGGCGACGATGGGGATGGTGGCCTGCCCGCCGCAGGTGACCATGTTCACGTCGGGTGCGTCGAGGTGCTCGTCGAGGTTGACCGCGGGCACGACGTAGGGCCCGATCGCGGCGGGGGTGAGGTCGATGAGGTGTTTGCCGTAGCGGCGCAACGCGGCGGCGTTGGCGAGGTGCGCTGTGGCGGAGGTGGAGTCGAAGACGATGTCGATGTCGTCGAAGTCAGGGTGTGCGATCAGGCCCTGCACGCCGGTGTGGACGGTGTCGATGCCGAGGCGACGCGCGCGGGCCAGGCCCTCGGAGTCGGGGTCGATGCCGACGAGGACGGCGATCTCGACGTTGCGGGCGATGCGCACGAGCTTGACGACGAGGTCGGTGCCGATGTTGCCGGAGCCGATGACGGCGACCTTGGTGGGCATGGTGGGGTTCTTTCTGGTCAGGCGGAGAAGGTGGTGTGGACGGTGCCGATGCCGGTGATGGTGGCGGTGTAGGTGGCGCCGCGCGCGACCGGCACCATCGGTCCGAGCGCCCCGGAGAGCACGACCTCGCCGGCGCGCAGTGTCGACCCGTAGGACAGGGTGGTGTTGGCCAACCAGACCAGCGCGTTCCAGGGACTGCCGAGGCAGTCGGCACCGACGCCGGCGGAGGCCTCGGTGCCGTTCTCGGTCATGGTCATGGCGATGCCGGCGAGGTCGGGGGCCTGCGCGACCGGGACGGCGTCACCGAGCACGTAGAGCCCGCTGGAGGCGTTGTCGGCGATGGTGTCGGCCAGGCTGATGTCCCAGCCGGCGATGCGGCTGTCGACGATCTCGAAGGCGGCGACGACGTGCTCGACGTAGCGGGGCGCGTCCGCGACCGTGATCGCGGTGGTGATGTCGCGGGCGAGGACGAAGGCGATCTCGGCTTCGATGCGCGGTTGCAGCAGCCGCGCATGCCACACCCACCGGTCCCCGCTGGCGTCCATGTCGTCGAGCAGGACCCCGAAATCGGGTTGGTCCACGCCGAGTTGGCGCTGCACCGCGGGCGCGGTGAGGCCGATCTTGCGACCGGCGACGCGGCGGCCGGCGGCGAGGGCGGCGTCGATGTTGCGGGTCTGCACCCGGTAGGCGGCGTCGATGTCGTCGCGGCCGATCAGGTCACGAACGGGTGCGCACGGGCGGCGGGTGCGCCCGACCTCGGCGAGTCGGTCCGCCGCGGCCGCGACCGTGCGGGTGTCGAGCTCGTCGACGCGGTTCACGCCGGAGCGCCGTTCGACAGGACCGATCCCTGTGGCACCGACTCCGTGTGGGTGTCGCTGGTGACGGCGGTGGTGATGGCGAATCCGGCGATCCATTCCGGGATTTCGCGGTAGAAGCTGGAGGTGACGCGGTAGTCGCGGTCGGCGGCGCGCAGGGCGGCGTAGGCCGCGATCCAGGTGCGGACCTCGTGGGAGGAATGACCGGCCTGCTCGACGAACCAGTCGTTGGTCCAGGTGTCGATCTGTTCGAGATCGCCGCGGGCGAGGATGTCGAGCAGGTCGCGATCCCACTCGGGGTTCAGCGGCGCGATGGGGCTGGTTCCGGCGGCGTAGTCGCGTCCGGCGCTGATGACGCGCTGCTCGCGAGCATCGCGTTCGGCGGTGGTGGGGTTGCGGCCGTCGATCAGCCGTTGTCTGACCTCGGTGGGGGCGCTGGCGAACTGGGGGACCGGCGGATCGTGGGACAGCCCACCGGAGCCGACGAGCAGGACCCTTTTGCCCAGTCGGGCGGCGGCGCGGCCGACCGCTTCGCCGAGCAGTCGCACCCGGGCGACCGGACCCAGGGGTTCGGCGACGGAGTTGACGAAGATCGGGACGGTCGCGACGGCGGTGATGGAGCCGACGAGCAGTTGCAGTGCCTGGGCGAAGCCATGGTCGACGTGCATGCGTTCGGAGTAGGCGGCATCGATTCCGCTGGCGAGGATTTCGCGGGTGATCGCGTAGGCGGCGTCACGGTCGACGCGCAGCGGTCCGGCTTCGGTGCCGTAGTCGCCGACGGATTCGGCGGCGGCGCCGACGCAGAACGGCGGCATCATGTCGTAGAAGACGCCGTTGTAGTGGTCGGGGGCGAAGATCACGATCAGGTCGGGGGCGAAGTCGGCGACGAAGCGGCGGGCGTGGTCGAAGGCGGCGTCGACGGCCTCGGTCACCTCGGGGGCGGGGTCGTTGCGACCCATCAGGGGAGAGTGCGACATCGCGCACAGCGCTACGGGCATGGGTGGCTCCGGGTTGGTGTGCGGTGGCGCCGCGCGTGGGCGGCGCGACCGCGGTCGGGGTCGGTCAGCTGCGGTCGAGCAGGAAGTTCAGGTGCAGCGTGTTGAAGGTGTCGGCGTCCTCGTACTGGGGCCAGTGCCCGCAGTTGTCCATGACCGCGAGCCGGGCGCCGGGGATGTGGGAGGCGATGCGTTCGGCTTCGTCGACCGGGCCGGAGGGGTCCTTGGTGGTCCACAGCACCATCGCCGGCACGGTGATTCCTTCGAGGATCTCGTCGGTGATCATGTTGCGTTTGCGGGTCTCGGGGTCTTGCAGCGCCATGTTCATCTGACAGGCCTCGAGCCAGTCGGGCTGCTCGAAGATGGCCTGGCGGGTGCGGATCAGGTCGTCGGTGACCATGGTCGGATCGGCCATCAGCCATTCCAGGCGTGCCTTGATTCGTTCCCAGCTGGGGTCTTTCGCCGCTTCCATGGACAGGGTGTAGAGCCGTTCCATCACCCGCGGGTTGGCCATGGTGCCGCCCATGGTGTTGAGCACGATCCGCTCGACCTTGTCGGGATGGTCGTGGGCGAGGCGGGCGGTGACCCAGCCGCCGAGTGATTCCCCGGAGAACGAGGCCTTCTCGACTCCGATCGCGTCCATGAACTGCAGGACGTGGTCGATGTAGTGCGTGATCTCGAGCGGGTGATCGGGCTTGCTCGAGTAGCCGTGGCCGATGAAATCGATCGCCCAGACATCGAAGTGTTCGCTGTGGGAGCGAAGGTTGCGCACGTAGGCCTCGGCGTGGCCGGTGATGCCGTGCAGCAGGATCAGGGTCGGCTTGGACGCGTCGCCGGCGTGCAGGTACCGGGTCCGGTACGGGCCGGCTTGGATGAATCCCTGGCTGAACTCGACCTGGTTCAGGTCGTCCCAGACGCTGGTGTAGGGGTGGGTCATCGGTTTTCTCCCTCGACTGGGGTGGTGCTGGTGGTTGACGCGGGTGTTGCGTCCTCGGCGGTGACGTGCGCGACGGTGATCGGCACGGCGCGGGTGCTGTACTGCGGCGCATCGGTGCCGGTCGGGTTCTGCTCGCGGCCGGTCGAGCGGTCGAGGACCGCGGTGAGCGCGTTCTCGAGGCGGGTGAGCGCTTCGGTGTCGTCCCAGACCGGGGCGCCGTGGCGCCACGCGACGTAGCCGTCGGGGCGCACGAGCAGGGCACCGGCCTCCTCGATGTCGCGGACCTGCCGCCAGTATCCGTAGGGGTCGATGGTTGCGGGTTCACCGACGACCACGGTCCGCAGGAACGGCAGGTCCAGCTTGGCGGCGGCACGTTTCCACGCCTGGCCGCCGAGACCGGTCAGCAGGGTCATCGTTCCCTTGCCGGTGACATCGAGAGTGGAGACCCGGGTGCCGTCGGCACCGACGAGCCACGCGTGCGGCAGCTTCGCGCCGGGCCGGGTCGTGGCCTGCAGGTACAGCTGCGGGTCGCGTGGCCACGCCTCGTCGCCCGCATCGGGGTCGGGGACGACGGCGCAGGAGGTGTAGCGCTGGTTCAGCTCGACGCCCTGGGCGTTGAACTCGGTGTTCTTCACCGCCAGCGCCTCGTAGAGCCGTTCACGCAGCGCCACCCCCTCGGGGGAGGGCTCCTTCAGCTTCTCCAGGCCGGCCGCGACCGGATCGTCGCTGTCGTGGTCGAACCATTCGCGCAGCCCGGCGTAGTCCTTGCGGGACTGGTTGGCGCGGGCGACGATCTGCTTGCCGACCGGGACTCGTTCGGCGGAGTAGGACTCGAGCAGACCCGCTCCCGCATACCCCTTGACGGTGTAGGCGATCTTCCACGCGAGGTTGAACGCGTCCTGGACGGAGGTGTTGGATCCGAGTCCGCTGCTCGGCGGGTGGCGGTGCACGGCGTCTCCGCCGCAGAACACACGCCCGGACTGGTAGTGCTCGGCCCACTGCTGGTTCACGTACCAGAAGGACCGCGACACGATCTCGATGTCCAGCGCGGGGTCGCCGACGAGGGTCCGGATCCTGTCGAGGACGACGTCGTCGGACACATCGGGCTGTCCCTGGGCCATGTCGAAACCCCACCCGGCGATCCACTGGTCCCACGGCCTGATCGCGCGCAGCAGACCCATGCCGATCTCGCCGAAACCGGCCTTGGAGTTCACGATCCAGTGCAGGATGCTCGGTCGGTGGGCGACGTAGCGGCTCAGGTCCGCGTCGAACCGGATGTAGGCGGTGCCGGCGCGGGCGAGTTCGCCCTCGAAGGGCAGGTCGATCTGGTCGGCGATCTTGGATCGCGCGCCGTCGAAACCGAGCAGGAAGCGTGCTCGTTGCTCGAACTCGGTGCCGGTGCGGACGTCGCGCAACCGGACGCTCACCCCGTCCTCGTCCTGGGTGTGGTCGAGGTATTCGGTGTGGAAGCTGACGACCGCGCCGCGTTCGGCGGCGTTCTTGACCAGCACCGGCTCCATCAGGGGCTGCGGAATGTCGAGCATCGTGCACGGGCTGCCGGACAGGTAGTCGCCGTAGCGGTCGTCGCCGGTTCCCCAGGTCTGCATCCGGACGATCTCCTCGCCGGCCAGGCTCGTGGTGAACAGGGTGTCACCCATCTGGTCCCACGGTGTGGCGTACTTGCCTGCCTCGTCTTCGACCCCGAGGTCACGCAGTACCTCGACGGCGCGCTGGTTGGTGATGTGGGCTCGCGGAGAGTTCGCGACCCAGGGGAACATCGAAACAGCGTGGACGCGAACACCATAGGTGGCCAGTGCGAGCGCGGCCGTACCGCCGGCGGGCCCCAGCCCGACGATGAGGACGTCGGTGTCGTAATCGGTGCGGTGGTTCTCGGTCATGGCGGGTCGTTTCACTTCGTCGGGGTCGCGTCGGTCGCGGCCGGGGTGTCGGAGGCAACGGCGGGGGCCGCGGCGCTGCGGGCCTGGTCGTGAACGAGTTGCTGGGCGGCGCCTTTTCGGCCCCACCCACCGGGCAGCAGGACCACGCACACCACCGAGATCACCGACACGGCCAGCAGGTAGACGACGATCGCGTCGCTGGATCCGGTGCCGGCGTAGAGCGCGGCGGCGATGGTGGGGGCGAAGGCGGAGCCCGCGAGCTGGGACAGGGTGTAGCCGGTCGAGACGCCGCTGTAGCGGACGTCGGCGTCGAAGACCATGGTGAACAGCGACCCGGTGACACCGGCCGCGGGGGCCATCGCGACACCGAAGACGAGGACCTGGGCGAGCAGGAACAGCGCCGGGTTGCCGGTGTTGATCAACGCGAACGCGGGCCCGATCGATGCACCCATCGCGACCGCGCCGATCAGGTAGAAGGTCTTGCGGCCGAAACGGTCCGACAGCGAGCCGAACACCGGGTACAGCACGACCGCCACCACGCCGGCGACGAACACCCCGGCGAGCGCGGATGTGCGCGGGATCCCGGCGACGCCGATGCCGTAGGAGACCAGGTAGGCCATGCAGATGTAGGCGAACACCCCCTGCGACAGGTAGGTGCCGGCGACGAGCAGGATCTCCTTCCAGTGCTTGCGGAACGCTTCCACGATCGGCATCCGCACCTCCTCGTCGCGTTGCTTCATCTCGGCGAAGTCGGGGCTTTCGGCCAGCGAGAGCCGAATGACCAGGCCGATCACGATCAGCACGGCGCTGAACAGGAACGGCAGTCGCCACCCCCACGCCAGGAACGCGGCGTCGGGCAGCTGCGCGACCGCGAGGAACGCCACCGTCGCCACGCTCGTGCCGGCGGGGGCACCCATCTGGGCGAAGGACCCGAAGAAGCCCTTCCTCGCTGCGGGGGCGTGTTCGACCGCCATCAGCGTCGCCCCGCCCCATTCGCCGCCGACGGCGAAGCCCTGGATCAGGCGCAGCGCGGTCAGCAGGATCGGGGCGAGGACACCGATCTGGGCGTAGGTGGGCAGCAACCCCATCGCGGTCGTCGCGGCGCCCATGCCGACCAGGGAGATCACCAGCATCTTCTTGCGGCCCACCCGGTCACCGAAATGGCCGAACACGATGCCGCCGAGCGGGCGGGCGAGGAATCCCACACCGAAGGTGGCGAAGGACAGCAGCACCCCGATCCCGGAGGACACCTGCGGGAAGAACAACTTCGGGAACACCAGCGCCGCGGCGGTGCCGTAGATGAAGAAGTCGTAGTACTCGACGGTGGTGCCGATGAAGCTGGCCATCGCCACCTTCAGCGGCGAGCTGCGCTGCACCGCGGTGGTGGCGGCGCTCACCGGTGTACTCCGATACCACGGCCGGCCGGGGCCGGCGCCGACGGGGCGAGCATGTGCGAAGCGGTCGCCATGTCGCTCCTTTCTGGGGGTGAGGAACAGAGGACCAACTAGAATGCTAGTCGGCTAGAAGGGAAGTTACGCGATGCGGCGTCGTGACGCAAGTCTCGTGCCGGAATCGGGTGCGATCGGCACGACAGGGTCCGTCGCTCGTGCGCAGATCGGGTGCGGTGTCGGGTCAGCGCGGCGTGTCGGCGGGCAATGCCCGCCAGAACGCGTCGATGGTCTCGGGTCTGCGGTGGGCCGGTCGCGACCGGTGATCACCAACTCCACCAAGCTGCGCACCTACACGACCAGCCGCTTCCTCACCGACCCCGAGATCCTCGACCATCTCTGCACCCCCGCGCCCACTGGGAGCCCACCGTATGAGCACCCACCTTCGACGGCCGCGTCGTCACTGCCGGCGCGCTCAGCGGCGAGGGCGTCGTCACCCGCCGCGGCTTCAACACCCTCGGTAGTTACCTCCACGGCATCACCAGCGCCAGCCCCCGCTGCCACGACCAGCACAACCCCGACCTCTACCACAAGGTCATCGCGGGCAAGATCCTGTGCCTTCCTCAGTCGATCGGGTCCACCACCGGCCGCATGGTGCTGCAGAGCGCCGCCAGGGCCGGCATCGCACCCGCGGCCATGCTGTACTCCGGGCACGTCGACACGATCTCCGCGGCCGGCACCTGCTCGCCGACATCTGGTACGAGACCCGCATCGTCGCAGTCGACTGGCTCGGCCCCGAATTCCTCGCCACCGTCCGCGACGGAGCGCGCATCGATATTGCCGCCGACGGACCCGTCATCGTGCACTGACCCACACGCGCGCCCGAGTCGCGCTGGGCGCGAACGCGTCTCAGGACAGCGCGACACCGGCCTCGTCGCGGATGACCGCGATCGTCCCGACGATGTGCCGCTCCATCGCCTCCCGCGCGGCCGAGGCGTCCCGCGCCCGGATCGCTTCGGTGATCTCGCGATGGTCGTGCTGTCGCTGCGGCAACGCGCTCGACAGCGGATTGGTGATCCCGGTGGTGTTGATGAGGAAGTCCGACAGGTCCCACATCCGCTGGCTGGTCTCGGCCATGATCCGCGAATGCGCCATCGCATGAATCGCCGTGTGGAACTCCCGGTTGTGCACCCGGTACCCGTGCGCGCGCACCACCGGGTCGTTCGAGGCGATCAACCCATCCACCCGTGCGGAGATCATGTCCACCTCCACCAGCTGCGCGTCCGTGCGTCGCTGCGCCGCCACCGCCGCGATCGTGCCCTCGAACCCGCCGAAGAGCGTGTAGAAATCCTCCACCTCCCGCGGGCTGTAGGAGACGACCTCGCAACCGCTCTGCGGAACGATCCGCACCAGCTTGTCGCTCGACAACCGCCGCAGCGCATCCATCACCGGCTGCTTGCTCACCCCGAACTCCTGGCGCACCGCCTCCACGACGATCCGTTCCCCGGCCCCGTAGGTGCCCTCCATCAACCGGGTCTTGATGATGTCGTACAACGCCGAGGACAACCGCGCCCCCGACAGACGCTCACGCGCCAGCAGCACCGCTGCCTCACTCCCCGCGTCCGTATCGACGATGCTCATCCCGTCACGCCTCCCGAATCCCAGATCGGTGGTGGATCGCGCGGACCCCGCGCACAACTTGCATTCTAGTACTTGTGGCGCGGGCCACGCTCGGCTACAGTCCAGGTGGCACGCTAGAATGCCAATTGGTTGATTCGGGCCGCGACGGGCCGGCGAACCGGGCGTGCCGCGATCACGATCGCGGCAACCGTCGGCCCGACACCGACCCGCTGTCCGCGAGATATCGTGCCCCAGTGCGCTTCTCGCCGACCCGAGATCCGCCACCGACCCGGCCCGAGGATCATCCTCACCGAGGACACGGCCCAGCAAGGAGAAACCCATGGAGTTCTGCATCGGCACCTGCGCCAAGATCGATCAGGTCGCGATGGTGAAACGCGCCGAGGACCTCGGGTTCACCCACTTCGGGGTCGGTGAGGGTCCGCTGCTGTTCAGCGACCCCTACCAGTACCTCGCCCTGGCAGCGACGCAGACGAGCACGATCGCCCTGGGCACCATGGTCACCAACCCCCTGACCCGCATCGCACCGGTGACCGCGAACTCGATGGCTACCCTCAACGCGTTGGCACCGGGACGGACCTTCCTCGGCATCGGCACCGCCAACAACGCCCTGCGGTCGATGGGCAACCGGCCCGCCACCATCGCCGATCTGTCGCGCTCCATCGCGGTCACCCGCGAGCTGATGGCCGGGCGACGGACCACACACGAGTGGCGCGGGCAGTCCACCGAAGTCGAGTTCCTCGACAAGGACAGCGGGTTCTACAACGTCGCCGACCACATCCCGATCTGGGTCGCCGCCGGCGGACCGCGCGGTCTCGCCGAAGCCGCCGCCTACGCCGACGCCGTCGTCTACTGCCTCGGACCCGATCCCGACATGATCGGGTTGATCCGCCGCCTGCTCGACAAGGCCGTCGCCGACGCCGGGCGCGCACCCGGCTCGGTGAAACTGGTCTCCCTGTCCTGGTTCTATCAGCTCGCCGACGGCGAAACCTGGGAAGACGGCGTCACCAACGGATTCGGCTCCGGGCCGATCAGCTCGTGCATCACCAACTCCGGGTTGATGAACGAGCACCGCGACGAACTCGGCGACGGCATCGTCGACGCCTCGATCACCGCCGCCCAGCAGTACCTCGGCGACCCCACCGCGCCGAACCGACCCCACCACCTCGACGTCTGGGCCAAGTACCTGCGCGGCCTCGACCCTGCCCACCGACCGATCATCACCAAGGAACTCGTCGACTACTGGTGCCTGTACGGATCCCCGGCCGAGCTGCGGGACAAGGCCGCACTGATGCGCGAAGCCGGTGTCGACCTACTGCAGGTCTTCCTGTCCAACCCCCACACCGCCGAACGAGACATCGACAACATCGGCCACTCCATCCTCGCCCACGCCTGACCGCCCTACCGCACAGGAGCTTTCGATGGAACTCGACCCCCACACCACCGCTGCCGTGGCCGTGCACTGCCAAGGCGACGTCGTCGGACCCACCGGCGCGTTCGCCGACTTCTTCCACCAGCAGGTGACCGAACGCCGCGTCCTCGATCAGGTCGCGACCCTGCTCGACACCGTCCGCGCCGCCGGCGCAACCGTCGTCTACACCCGCGTCGCGTGGCAGCCGGACCTGTCCGATCTCCAGGTGAACTCGCCACTGCTGGGGATCGTCGCCCAGTCCGGCTGCCTCACCGAGGGCAGCCCGCTCGCCGAGATCGTCACCCCACTCGCCCCGCACGACGACGACGTCGTGATCACCCACCAGCGCGTCGGCGGCTTCGCCGACAGCACCCTGCACGCGGCCCTGCAGCAACGCGGAATCACCACCCTGCTCTTCGCCGGCGTCGCCACCAACGCCTCCGTCGAGGGAACAGCACGCGTGGCAAGCGATCTCGGATACCGCGTGGTCGTGGTCGAGGATGCCTGCTCCGCCGCGACACCGCAAGCGCACGCGGCCAGCATCGCCTCGCTCGGCCTGCTCGGCGAGATCGCCACCGTCGAGGAGATCCGCAGCGCCCTGCCCGCTCGGGTCGCCGGCGGCACCGTCTGATCGGCCCCAGAACCCACCTTCATCGCACTTCGACCCCGACACCGGAAAGAAACTTCGAATGACCTCGACCATGCGTATCGCCCGCCTCCACGAGATCAACCAGCCGATGCAGATCGACGAACTGCCGATCCCCGATCCCCGCCCCACCGACGTGCTGGTGCAGGTCAAGGCCTGCAACGTGGTGCCCAATCTGAACAACGTGCTCGCCACCTACAGCGAGTGGTTTCCCTACCTACCGCTTCCGAAGCTGCCGGCGGTCTTCGGACTCGACTCCGCGGGAGTCGTCGCCGTCGGCAGCCAAGTCACCGACGTCGCCGTCGGGGATCGCGTCTACGTCAACCCCGGCATCTCCTGCGGCGGCTGCCGCGCCTGCCGCCAGGGCCAGGATCAGAACTGTGACCGCTACACCTTCATGGGCTACTTCTCCTTCGGTGCCGACGGCCAGCAGATCTTCGACGCCTACCCCTACGGTGGCCTCGGCGAGTACCTCACCGCTCCGCAGCGCAATCTGGTCACCCTGCCCGACTCGGTCAGCTTCGAGGAAGCCGCCCGCTTCGGCTACCTCGGCACCGGCTACTCCGCCCTCCGCAAGGCCGGCGTCGGGCCGGGCTCGACCGTGCTCATCGACGGCATCTCCGGAACCCTCGGCCTCGGGACGTGCCTGTGCGCCCTCGCACTCGGCGCCACCCGCATCTTCGGAACCGGGCGCAACGCCGACCTGCTCGACGACGTCCGCGCCATCGCCCCCGACCGCATCCACGTCCTGCCCGCCGGCCACGCCGAACTGAACACCTGGGTACGCCAACACAACGACGGCGACGGCGTCGACGCCGTGATCGACTCGCTCGGACCCGGCGCCCCCGCCGAATCCTTCCTCGACGCGATCACCACCCTCCGCCGCGGCGGAGTCGCCGTCGACATCGGCGGCATGATGGAACGCCCGGCGCTCGACATGTTCTCCCTGATGTGTTCCCAGATCAGCGTGCTCGGAAGTCTCTGGTTCTCCACCGCCGAGGCCCAGGACATGGCCGACCTGGCCGGCGCGGGTGTCCTCGACCTGTCGGTGTTCGAGCACCACACGTTCCCGCTCGACAAGATCAACGAAGCACTCGCCGACCTACCCGCCCGCCACGGCGGCTTCAGCAACTTCATCAGCGTCCCCTGACCCAAAAGTGTTGGCCCTCCACCTTCACCGATCCCGTCGCCACCTCCATACGGGCAGGTCTGCATCCATCCGCCGAACATCCGCCGAACGGGTCGGACCAGGCTCGACCGGTGCGTCCAATTCACCGGTCGTCGTCCACCATGACCAGCGCAAACGGGTTCTTCTCGGTGTTGTCACGGCCCGTGTGTTGTGGAGAATCCCCGCGCGCCCTGCCTGCGTGTCGTGCCGACGGGCAGATGATCCGAATGTCCATGACACGGTGAGACGCCCTGCTCTGCCCATCGGATGCCAAGACAAGAGAGGGTCGGTGATTGCCCGGCTATTTTTCGTCGAACACGAGGTCGGTGGGTGAGTGGGTGAAGCGGACGGAGTTTGCGGTGACCTCGACGATGGCGTCGAGGCCGGTGGTCGACTGAGGCTCGGACCGCCGCTGCAGCGATCACTGCCGGGGTCGGTGAGTTCGCCACCATGCTCGATGGCAGCGACGCCGTTGTACGCGCCAGACCGGAACCGGCGGTGTGGTCACCGCTCGAGTACGGCTGCCACCTGCGCGACATCCTGCTCGTGCAGCGCGAACGGGTCCTTGCTGCCCGCCGCACGCTCCGGCCTTTATGTGCACCCATGGGTCGCGACGAACGAGTCGAGCACGACGGCTACGCCCAGCAGGACACCGCCGACGTCGCCCGCCAGCTCACCATGGCGGCGCAACTGTTCGCCAACGTCCTCGACCGACTCGGTGTCGACGACTGGGACCGCAGCGTCGTGTACAACTATCCGCGCCGCACCGAACGATCCCTGCGCTGGGTAGCGGTGCACACGGTCCACGAACTTCGCCACCACCTTCTCGACATCCGTCGACAACTGCCAGGGTCCGAGGACTTTCTGCAATCTGGCCGGGTCGCCCACGACTCGCAGGATCGATGATCACTACCTATCCGCATCGGACATTGGGCGGGCCGTTCATCCGCCGAATATCCGCCGAACGGGTCGGACCAAGGTGCGCCGATGCGTCCAACTCGACGTGCCTCGTCTGCTGTGACCAGGGCAAACGGGTTCTTCTCGGTGTTGCTTCCATCTGAAAAGCGGAAGGTCGCCGGTTCGATCCCGGCTCTGGCCACCAGAGTTTACGCAGCTCAGAGGGTATTTCAGTGATCTTGGTTGGCCGATTTTCTGATTGAATCGTGGAGTATCCGCCGAATATCCGCCGGAGGCGACGCTCCGCCATACGGGCGGAGGGTCACCTCGCGACCCCAAGCCCGCCAAAGCGTAGTTCTTGCAGGTCAAGACTCGGTTCCGTCAGCTTGGTCGGGGCGCGTTCGGTCCGATATGCGTCAAATATCCTTTGTGCTTCGGCGGACAATTCGCGGACGATCCAGGCTAGCGGGCCCCTGACCTGGTCGTACGGTTCATTCTGCGGGCGGAAGGTCACCGATGGGTACGAGCACCTATCCGCCGAGGTTCCAGGGGCAGCCGTACTGATCGCAGCGGGTCTTCTCGATATAGCCTTCGGCGCAGCCGTATTCGGTTGTATCTCGGCGGAGGATCCTTCGCCCGGCGCGTCATAGGCGCGGGGCGCAGGTCGAACAGCTGCCCGGCGAAAGGCGTAGGCGCAACGAACTGTCGCCGACCAGATTCCACCGCCACGCCTGTGGCCGCAGCGGTCGGACGAGTCCAGGTGATCTCGTCTGCGTCGAGTGTGGGTGGGGTGATCGGCGGCAGAGCGGGAGTACGCGCGGGCCGGGTTCCGGCTCGTGATGCCCCAGATGCCGAGGCTGCCAGGGCGATCACGGTCAACGACCACCACGGGTGGTAGGGGGATCCACAGGAAGTTTGCGACGATGGACAGCGCCAGCACGATGACGGCGCCGATGTGCGCGCCCAGGTGGCGCCGGTGAACAGCGCGCCGCCGACGAGGACGACGCCGAGGATCAGGTGGATCCCCAGGCGGTCATTTGTAGACATACTCGATGCCGACCCCGAACACCTCGTCCTTCACGATCGGCGATGCCCTGGAAGCCTGCAGCAGACCGATCGTGACGACGACGACCGCCGACCGCGATCGAGGTTCCCGCGGCGACCGACTCTACTCGTCGACGGTTCCGGCATCGTGGTGTATGTCCCTGCTCATTCGAGTCCGGACGCGGGTGTTCGACTTTCGTCGCCGCCAGCGAGATTCTGCCTCGCAGGTCGCCCGGCTGCGCGAAGCACACCACGAGGCCTGGCCGGCCGACCGGGCGTCGGGGACGCCCGTTGGCCATTCGGGGCTGCTGGGTTTGATGGTCTGGACGAGCGCGCGAGCGGTTTCGACGGCGAGCAGGTGCGGTCACGGCTGGCCGTTGCCGCTACCGGGGTTACCGTCCTTGTCCTTGTCCTTGTCCTTGTCCTTGTCCTTGTCCTTGTCCTGGCCGTTGCCGTTGCCGTTGCCGTTGCTGTCGCCGTCGTCGGGCTGAGCGGGCGGGTTCCCGGTGGCCGGGGGCGGTACGGCGGGCGCGGCGGGGACGGCGGGGACGGCGGGACTCGTGGGTGGGGGCGTGCTGGTGGGTGCTGCGCTCACGGGCGAGGGAACGAGCGTTTCGGTGGTGGCGCCGGGTGTCGTCGAGTCGCCTCGTTGGGTCGAGGTGGCGATCGCGTACGTGATGAGGGCGGTGACGGCGAGTGCCGCGAGCCCGGCCAGGATCCGGGTCCGGGTGCGTGGCGACGTGGCGGGACGGCGGCCGTCTCGAGGGCGGTACGGGGCCGGTTGAGCGGTGAGCGTGCGGGCCGCGACGGTGGCCGCGGGTGGGGCAAGGGTTCAGCGCCCGCGTCGGCGCCCGCAGCGGGACGGTGACCTGCTCCCGCGCCGTGTCCGTCACGGCCGCGCGCATGGCCCGGGCATCGGGGAACCGTCGCTGCGGCTCGCGCGCCATGGCCCGTTCGATCGCGGCCGCGAGGGTGGGGTCGAGGTCGGGCCGCAGCGTGGCCAGGGGTGGCGGTGGGGTTTCGGAGATGGCGCGTGCCATCGCCACCGGGTTGTCCTGGGCGTACGGTTTGCGGCCGGTGAGAGCCTCGTACCCGAGGACGCCGACCGCGTAGAGGTCGTCGGTGACGGCGGCGGGTGTGCCGGCGAGCCGATCGGGGCTGAGGTAGGCGAGCGTGCCCACGATCTGACCGGTCAGGGTGTGGTCGGCATCCCGGGTCTTCGCGATACCGAAGTCGGTGACCTTGACCGCGCCGGAGGTGGTGTACAGGATGTTGGCGGGCTTGATGTCGCGGTGCAGGATTCCGGCGTCGTGGGCCACCGCGAGGGCGTCGAGCAGCTCACCCAGGATCGCGCGTACCGCGGGCTGCGGCAGGGGTCCGTACGCTATCTCGTCGGCGACGGTGCGTCTTGGGAGTCGCTCCATCACGATATAGGGGACCCCGTGCTCTTCGCCGGTGTCGTGGACGGCGACGATGTTCGGGTGGTTCAGCGCGGCCGCCGCCCGGGCCTCGGCCTCGAACCGTCGACGGTTTTCGGCGTGCGCGCCGAATGCGGGGTGCAGCAGTTTGATCGCGACCGCCCGGCCCAATCGGGTGTCCCAGCCGTCGCGGACCTCGGCCATTCCGCCGCGGCCCAGCACGCCGCGCAGCTCGTAGCGGCCGCCGACCAGTTCGGAGACCGACATGATCTCGACGTTAGCCGCGGGCGAACCATCCGGCCAATCGGGCACTTCTCGCGACGACCAGCGCAGGGTTCGGTCAGGTGGACTCGACGATGTGTCCGAGCTGGTGGCGCAGGCAGGCCTCGAGGGTGGGGCGGCGGAACCGGTGTCCGGCGTGGATCAGCGTGCGGGGCACCACGTACTGGTCGGCCGCGGCGAGTTCACGCGCACCCTGGTCGCCGAGCAGCAGCTTCGGCCCGAAATCCGGCACCGGCAGCAACGCCGGCCGGTGCAGCACCGCGGCGAGGACCCGGGTGTACTCCTCGTTGCGAACAGGTTCCGGGGCGACGGCGTTGACCGGGCCGGATATGGCCGGATCGGCCAGTGCCCGGTGGTAGACGTCGAGCAGGTCGTCGAGGTCGATCCACGACAACCACTGCCGCCCGCTGCCGAGCCGGCCGCCGAGACCGGCGGCGAACAGCGGGTGCAGCAGCTGCAGGGTGCCGCCGCGCGGGGTCTGCACGATGCCGGTGCGGACCGCCACCACGCGCAGGCCACCGGCCTGGGCAGGCTCGGTCGCGACTTCCCAGTCCGCCACCACCTCGGCGAGGAATCCACTGCCGGGAGCCGCGTTCTCCTCGAGTCGTTCGTTGCCGCGGTCGTAGCCGTAGAACCCGATCGCGGATGCGCACACGAACACGTCGGGGCCGTTGTCGGCGTGGGCGGCGCAGTCGGCGAGGCGCCGCGTCGGCTCGAGGCGGCTGTCGCGGATCGCGGCCTTGTGCGCGTCGGTGAAGCGCCCGGCGATCGATGCTCCGGCCAGATGAACGACGGCGTCCACGCCGTCGAACAGGTCGCGGGCCGGTGCCCGGAGGTCCCAGTGGCGTTCGTCGCCGGTCCTCGCCGGGTGTCGTACGAGGCGGATCACCCGGTAGCCGCCGGTGCTCAGGAACGCTGCGAGAGCGGATCCGATCAGGCCCGACGCGCCGCTGATCGCGATCGTGCCGGGGCGGACACCCTGTTCGTGTGACCAGCGGTGCCCGGCGAGGTCGTCGGCGAGTTGACGATGGCGGTACCGAAACGTCTGACGCAACAGCGCTTCGGGAATTGGGGTGTCGACCCGGTCGGTGATGCGGGTGCGGTGTTCGTCGACGACGGTGAAAGCGTGCTCGTGCCGCCAACTCCGGACGAGTCCCGCCGGCCGCGAGGCCAGGCCGTCGTAACCGAGCCGATCGACGAATCGGGACGGCGGGTCGTAGGCATCGGGTTGGTGGTCGGCGACCCAGCGCAGCCCGCCGGGCAGGCCGAGCACGGCACGCCCGTCAGCGAGCGAGCCGGCCTCGGAGACCACGGTGAGCGGCTGCCACGGTGGGAGCAGCCGGTGGATCGCGCCGGGGCGGGTGTGCCACGCGAACACGTCCTTGCGTGCCGCGCCGACGACGCTCGTGTACTCGATGCCCATGAGGCCTCCGTATCGGCGGGGTGGTGGGGTGCGGCGGCCGGGATGTTCCCCGGCGTCGCGGGCCGATCAGGCGGGAATCACGCTGATCGGGGGAGTTGGTGACGCGTCGACGTGGGTGTGGACGGGCATGCATACCGCGTCGACGAGCGCTCGCATCAAGGTCCCCTTCGTTCGGTGGCGGTCGGTCGGCCCATCCCCCTCGGAGCAGCCCGGCCACCGGTGGGTCGCTCAGGTGGCGGAAAAGTAGCCGTACCGTCCCGGCGATCTGCCGTTCAGGCCGTCCCGTCCCAGCGCGATCTCCCGGTCATGCCGCGAAGTCCGGATACCCTGCGGCGCACGTAGTCACTCCTCGGATCGAACTCTCCCCCGCATCGTCGGATCGAACACGCGGAAGTAGGGTGCGGCGTCGCTGGCTGCCGGCGGTCCGCTGCCAGCCGTGCCGGTGGCGGTCCGTACCGCGTCGATGTCGAAGCGGTCCATCAGCATGCCCTGGTCGATGATGTCGCGGCCTGGCCAGCGCCGAACGCAGCTGCGCCTCGCGTGGGGTGCCTCGATTGCGCTCGCGAGTTACGGTCGAGTTGTGACCTCGCGCTGTTGGCTCACCCCGCGGCTCCGGCATTTCCGCAGGTAGATGGAGCCGATGACGGGAGTCGAACCCGCATAGTCAGATCGGGAAGACAGCGGGAACCCCCCTCTAACTCCCAACGATCACCCGACCCACCTTGAATCAGCGTGTTATTGATCAACAGCCGCTTCGCCGCAAGTGAGGAGCGCACGGTGCAGCGCGTCTGCTGGTGTAGCGGTCAGCGCCGGCGAGCGCGCGCAGAGCGAGCCCTTCGACCGCATCGGCGATGTCCGGTCCGATCTAGGAGACGGTCCGGTACGGCCGTAGCGAGGACCAGGATTCCTTGTTCAGCGCACCCAGCGTGTACCCCCTGCGGAGCAGATCGTCGGCGATTTTTCTGGCAATGAGTGCGTACACCGCCGCGGTGGGGTGCGCGAGGTCGCTCGTGGTGAGGCACCGGCGAATGGCCGGTTCGGCGGTGTCCCGCTGTCCGAGATAGGGCACCGCAACGCCGCGGGGTTGGGCCAATGGTGTCAGCTCGAACGCCTTGGCGTTGTCGGCGACGTGGGTCATCCAGGCGCACATCCGCACCAGCGCGATGTTGTCCGGCTTCGCACTCGGCGCGCCGCTCGCGGGAGCGGGCCAGTGGGTGGTCACGTAGGCGAGCACATCGTTGAACCTGGCGGTGTTCTGCTCGAACTTGTTCACCAACGTCAACTTCCCGTCGGCGATCTGATCCTTGAACCGCACGGAGATGGTGGGGCTCGGCAGATCGATCAGCAGGAAATGGTCGCGATCGCGCGACGCGGGAAAGTTGTTGCCGATGCTGTCGATCACACTCTTGATCTCTTCGACGATGGGCGTGATCCCCGTACCGCGAGTGTCTGTCTCGAATCTCCCGACTGTGTACACGCCAGTCGGGGCGGAGGACATGTCGATGCCCTCGGCGCGTTCGGCGGTGACGATGTCGTTGAGCCCGATCCAGACGATGTGCATCGTGTGGCCGCCGAATCCGTCACCGAGCGCCCTGCGCGCGTCGATGTAGTTGGCGACCTCGGTCTTGAGATAGCCGAGCGCACCGGCCTTGGGTTTCCAGTCGGACGCGGCTATCGCCCCGCCTTCGGCGTAGTTGGCATAGTGCAGTGGCGGATTCTCGCCGGCCTGAGTCCCGAGCAGCAGCGAATTCGTGGTCAGGCTGCGGTGGTGCTTGGTGGCATCCTCGGTCGTTTTCGCGTCCCCCTGGACCAGTGGGTCCGCCCCCGTCCACTCGATCAGGTAGTCCGTCCAGTTCTTCCCGTCGCTGTAGCGGCCGATCTCGTTGGTTCGCATCGCACCGGCCGCGCGGGCGAACATGCCCGTCGGGGCTTTTCTCTTGATGCCGATGTCGGACAGGCTGTCACCGAGAACGATCAGGTTTTGCAGTGCGATGGGCATTGGATCCTCCGCAATCGAGCGCTCGTGGCGTGCACGAGGTGAGGTTGGCGTTACGGATCGCCGAACGCCGTCGCCCGAGCCCTCCCAACACGTCGAGTCGGCTGAAGGCCTCCGACCACGACAGGGTACATGCAGGCAGGGGTGCGTCCCGAATCTCGGTGCGGGCAGCGGCTCCCTGGCCGCCAGGGCGGATCACCTTCCGGCACATGGACGTCGCACGATCACCTCCGCCGCCGACGTGTTCGCGCGGGTGGGTTGGTCGCCTTTCACCCAAGGGTGAGCGGCCCTTCGGGACCGGCTCCCCCGAAGCGGTGCTGCATCGGGTCCTCGTCGCCGAGCCGACCGTCGACGCGGACCGGATCGCGCCGACCGTACGGTCGCTGATTCGCCGGGCATTGTCGCGGCAGGCGCAGATCGCCCTTCGGCGCAGGACCTGCGCGACGAACTCGAGGGCGAAACGATGAGCGATCAACCACCTCCACCGCAGGGCCCGGCCCGCCGGCTCAGGGACGTACTGTTCCCTGCCTGGCGGGTTATCCCCAGGTTTGTCGACAGCCCTCGAACAAGCGCCGGCAGTGGTTGGGTCGTTCTCGGCCAGATCGTGCCCTTCGTCGGTGGGTGCACGGCGATGATCGTGGCGGGCGCCGACGGTGTCGACGAGGCCGAGCAGCGTGGCTGCCGCGACCACGAACCTTCGGTGCGCCGAACAGGCGCCGGACGCAGCGTTTCGAACCTGTGTCGATGACGACGCCCCGCTCGTGCCGCCGCGACCCGAGGTGAAGGCCAGACGATCGTCGACGCGGTGATCTCGGACAGCCGACGCTCAACTCGGTGACGTGGTTCGACGAGAACTCGGCGATCGCACGGGAGGAGTCGGGATCGGCGCCGTGGTCGAGGACCGTTGTGATCAACTCCACGTCGTGATCGCGGACTGGCTGCTCAGACCGAAGGGGTGTCTGTGTCGTGCGAGTGATCGTCGACGGCGTGGAGGACGAGCAGACGGCGACCGAGCAGTACGCGGTCGTGAACTGCACTGGGTCGCGACGACGACCAGCGACGACCGGGAATGACGGGAGGCTTGCTGCGTCGCAACAAGCCCGGCGCGCGCGATCGTGTCGGGGGTCGCGAGCGCACCTCGACCACGCCGGCGACCCGCAGGATCTGATCGATCACCTCCGCCGCCAGATGTGGGAACAGCAGGTCACGCCAATTGCATCGCACGCCGGGCATCATCGCGCACATCTCACTGAACTCGTCCGCAACACCCACAGCATCCGTCACAGAATTCGTGACCGGCGCCTTGGTTGGGCTCTGTCCTCGAATTTGTGACGGTGTCGTGAAATCCTCACACGGGGTTCAGGATTCGTCTTCGGGGTAGGTCGAAGTTCGCGCGGCTATGCAGCTGGCGATTCAGTGTCGTGATCCGGTGACGGTGCCGTCGACGGGCCCGGAGTTGTCGGACAGGGTGAGCCCGTTGGTGACGGCGTCGATATCGCGCATCCAACCCAATCCACGAGGCGTCCACCGTGGGGGCCGGTGAGTATCGCGGCGAACTCGCCGAGTTCGGTATGTAGGCGGCCGGTTCGGTCGGGCATCGAGGTGTCGTATTCGGCGCGGGCGGTCGGGATGGTCGTCGACGGTGCTGGATTCGATACGGTCGTGTGCGGGCTGCGGGCGTTGACCACGATGCGGTATTGGCTCTCGCGCGTCGCGACGTCGGTCGGCAACTCGGCACCGCGTCGGCGTCGCCGATGGTGATGTCGTGGCCACCCGCTGCTCGGATCGATCCGAGTGTTTGGGCATGCTTGCATCCACGTGCAGCGCAATGTCTTTCGCAAGGGGTGTATCGATGCAGCGAATCTGGGTGAGGACTGCTGGTCGAGTGGCGTCGTCGAGCAGGACGTGCATGACGTCGAGCAGATGGTGAGCCCCGCTTCCGATGGACCTCGGAGGGCGGGTTGTCCCGATTTTCGCGGAAACGATCTTGGCGCGGGTCGATGCCTGATCGAATGGGGCCGCAGGGGTCAGCGTTTCTCCCGGGGGAAGGTTTGTCATGCGTCGTCGCCATCTGTTGCGTGTCCTGGCCTGCGTGTTGTCGGTGGTGTTCGCCGAGAGTGCGGTCGCGAGCGCGGCACCGGGTCCGTTGGGCGGTTCCAGTGATCTTCTCGGCGGGCAGGGCTGTTCGACGGAGTTTTTCGACGGCGACCGGCGGCTCGGACCGCAGACGCTGTCGGACCGGTTCCCGGTCGCCGATCAGCTCGCCGGCTACCGACGCACCGGCGATCTCACTCCGGAGGAGTTCCTGACCAGGTACTGGGACCCGACCGTGGTTCCGGCGGGTTCCTACACGTACCCGCCCGAGCAGGGCTATGTCCTCGACGGCAGTGGTAAACCTCGCCGGGCCCAGGCGCAGGTGGACGTCGGCACGCTGATCGATCGGTACGGCAGCGAGGGGGGCAACTTCCTGGCCCCGGCCGGTACCAGGTACACCGCTCGCGCGCTTCCGCCGGTGAATCTGGTGAGTGATCCCGCCGACTACTGCAACTACCATGTCTACCTGGTCGTCAAGCCGCTTCCCGTCTACGCCGGACCTATCGCGCCGTGGTTCGAACAAGCAGGTCTGGGCACCCAGTTCGAGGTGGTCGGTGAGCTGTTGCCGCGGGTTGACCAATGCGGGACCAAGATCGATGTCGGCTGGTTGCGGTGCGCCGACTACGTGCGCATCGTGTATCCGCTGCAGTGACACCCCAACTTCGGCCGCGTCGACCGGTCGGGTCGGGCAGGGAGCGCGGGGCGCACGTTGGTTGATCCGTTGAACGACGATCTGCTCGATCACGACATGCGTCGCAGAATCGTGGAGGTGACACGGCGGTTGGGTGCGCGCCCGGAAGACATGCCTGCGCTCGGTCAGGCGCACGAGGACGCGCTTCCGTTCTGTTGGAGCGCACCCGAAGGCGGGTGGCATCTGACCGTTCGCGAGCGCGACCGACTCGTGTCGGACCGCCACACGAGCGATCCCGAGGAGTTCGTGTTCTGGGTCGCCGAGTTGGTGTCCGAGCGGATCTCGCTGCGCCGGCATCCACCGGGGCACCCCGATTTCCGGCGCGCGTCCTGGGACACCCAGTATCGACTGCTGCGCGGCATCGAACCGGCCTGGGCTGATGCGTGGCTCACCGCGACCCGATCGGCGTTGACTCTCGCCGGGGCGGACCGCGCCGTCCTCGACATGCTGCCGGCACCTCCGTAGGTCGCGCCGTGGCGTTTCTGTGAGCCGTTGCGGTGTGCTGGAGCCGCGACCCGCCCGCTCATCGGCAGGAGCTCGGCGGGGGCCGTGTGCAACAGCGCACCCGAATCCTCGTTCGTCGACGGAGCTTTGCTGCTCGACACCTCGCCGTCCAGCCGAGATCCGTGCTCCATCAGATCCACCCCGCGGAAGCTCGGGCTCCCGAGGGGCGACGCGGCCCTCGCAGAACCGGCATGCTGGGTGCCCGACGATCAGGTCTGTACCTGTCCCGGCTGGCCGGGGGCCACCTGCGGCGAACGTTTTCGGCCCCCCGCGCCGGGGAGGAATCGATGCTCGAGGCCGTCGGTGCTGACATGCCGATGCGCCGAGAGCCCGCCGACGTTGTTGATCGGCACGTCAAGGTGCGGGTACGCGTCGAGCACTTCGGCGGCCAATCGTCGCACCGGGGCCTGCGACGACAGGTCGGCGGCGAACACGTCCACGGACGGGTTGCCCGACGCTGTGCGGATGTCGGCGGCCTCTGTTCGAGTCCGGTACCGGCCCGTGATGCCGACCCGGGCGCCGCGCGGTCAAGCCGATCGCGGTGGCCTTGCCGATGCCGTCGGTGCTGCCGGTCACCACGAGGTCTTGTCGACCATCAGGTTGTTGCTGTCGGCCGTGCGGGTTTTCGTGTCATGTCGCAGGGGGTGGATCGGCGGGCGGCGAGGGAGCGCCGGCGCCATGGCGATCTCAGCGGACGATCTTGAACTGGAACATCGGGGTGCCCAACGCGGTGAACAGGCGCGTCCACACCGGTAGCAGCATCTCGGTGGCCCGCGCGTTGCTGAGATCACCGAGGTCGATGATGTCGGTGTGGCCGAACGATTCGAGCAGCGTCGTGACCGCCTTCTTGGCGCCGGCGTCGTTGCCGCAGACGAATACCGAGTGCTCACCGGCGGCGAGCTGACGGGGGTCGACCATCAGGGAGGCGTTCATCGTGTTCAGCGCCTTGACCACCTTCACGGCGGGGAACGTGGCCTGGATCTGCTCGCCGAGGGAGTCGGTGTCCTTGACGAACAGGCTGGGCGGGAAACCGTGCGAGAAATCGAGCGGGTTGGCGATGTCCACGAGCGTCTTGCCGGCCAGATTGTCACCCCCGGCCGCCTGCAGCGCGTCGATCGACACCCGGCCGGTGGTGGCGTTGACGATCAGCTCCGCGGCCTCGGCCGCCTCGGCGAAGGTCGCCAGCCCCACGTCGGGGTGCGCGGGTGCCCAGGCGCTGAACGGCGGGTTGCCCATGCCGTCGGGTTCGGTGCGGGCCCGGGTGGCCGCGACGTCGCGGGTGCCAACGGTCACGTCGTGGCCCAGCTGCGCCAACCGGCCGGCGAGGGCTTGGCCGACGGTTCCCGTGCCGAGTACTGCGATCCGCATCGTGGTCCTCCCTCGCCGTATGGGGGGTTTAGGGGAAGTTGTTGTACCGGTGCACACCACCTTAGCAGACAGATCTGTCTACTTCTAGAGCTCTCAATTCCGCTGAGTGCCGTCATCATCAGGGGCCGATAAGGCGTCATGGGTCAGAACTTGAGACAGACTTGTCTGCTTCAGTAGCATGTGATGTCCGCGGCGAATCGGGAGGTGCGCGATCGATGACCCGGCCAGGCACCGCGGCGCGGTCCGCGCGCGAACGGATTCTCGATACCGCCTTCCGGCTCTTCTACGCCCATGGTCCGCGTGGCGTCGGCGTGGACACCGTGATCGCCGAATCGGGTGTGGCAAAGGCAACCCTGTACAAGCACTTCCCCCGCAAGGACGATCTCGTGCTGGCGTATCTGGACAGGGTCGACCAGGCCTGGTTCGCCGCCCTGCGTGCGGCCGCTCGCGCCGCCGGCGCGGACCCCTCCGCCCAGCTGGTGGGGATGTTCGACGCGTTGAGCTCAGCGTGCCGACGCGACGGCTACCACGGCTGCGCGTTCATCAACACCGCCGCCGAAAGCCGAACCGGCAGCGACGTGCACGCCCGCACCGTCGAACACAAGCGGGTCGTGCGCGCCTGGGTCCTCGACCTCGCCCGGCGCGCCGGAGCCGACGACCCCGACCTGCTCGCGCGCCAACTCACGGTACTGCTCGACGGCGGCCTGTCCTGCGGCGTCCTCGACGCCGACCCCGCCACACCCGCGGCCGCCAAAGCCGCCGCACAGATACTCGTCGACGCGACCTGCCCACCCGCCGCGGTCCCCGGTACCGCCAGTGACGCGGCGGGTCGACCCCGCGACCGATAGTCTCTGTCGTCGGGCATGCGGCTCGCAGCTCGAGCGAGACCGTCACCCACACGGTGTGCCGCGAGAACTCACTGGATCGGGCACGGGGAGGACCGATCCCTGACGGGGAGGTACGAGCTGATCCGGTGTGGGACCTCCCGTGTCGGTGGGGCCAAGCTCGCGTGCTCGGCGGCAGGAGATCGTGCGCGGTGGGTTCACGAGATCCGGGCTCGGCGATCCGCCGACGCCGGGCACCCGCTTCTGGTGCACGCGCGGCAGAGGCGGAACACGCGGCGTGTATTCGCGGCAGCCGGCCGGCGCCCCCACCCATACGGGCGCGACGTCGGCGAACGGGATTGGGCGCGATCCCGATTCGACATCGTACTCGCGCCTGCCGGACGCGGAGGGGCTCACGCGCGGCAGCTGGTAGGTGGCCGGATGCCACATCCGGGTCTGCTCGGGCGCACTCGCGCATGGTATGGCCGACGCTGAGCGCGGCCCCGATTCCGAGGGCCTATCAGGGTCCGGTTCGATCGTCCGCAGCGCGCACGCTTTCGATCCGTATGTCTCGTGGCGCGGTTCGCCGGCGCGGATGGAATACGCGGACCCGGTGTGGGAACCGGACGACAACATGGTGGCGACCGACTTCGGCACCGGCAGCGTGGTCAACTGGCCGCCGCGGGGACGACTGGTGTCATTTGCCACGGGGATGGGACGACCGTGTTGCCATGAGGATGGGACCACCGGGTCGGATGTCGTCGATCCTTGCGCCGGGGCGCCGGTCGCGATGGGATGCGTAGTGACGAGGAGGTTGCGATGAGTGTGGTGGAGTTGTATCGCAAGGCGCTCGACGAGTTCGGCACGCGGGTGCACGGTATCGCGGTGGATGGCTGGCATCAACCGACGCCGTGCGCGGATTGGGACGTGGCGGCCGTGGTCAATCACGTGGTTGGTGAAAACTGCTGGGCTCCGCCGCTGCTCGCGGGCGCCGCGATCGCCGATGTGGGCGATCGCTTCGAGGGCGACCTGCTCGCCGATGATCCTGCCGGGGCCTGGGACTCCTCGGCCGCTGAGGCTGGAGCCGCCGCCGACGCTGTCGCGCTCGACGCGACCGTTCACCTGTCCTTCGGTGACGTTCCCGCCGAGGAGTATCTGTGGCAGTTGACGGCCGACGCGCTGATCCACGGGTGGGATGTGGCTCGGGCGACGGGCCAGGACGGGGCGCTGGACCCGTTGCTCGTCGACGCTGTCGCGCGGTGGTTCGCCGAGAAGGAAGGTCTGTATCGTGCGGCCGGCCTGATCGGATTGGCGGTGCGACCGGTCGACGAGGGCGCGCAATCGGTGCTGCTCTCGAAGTTCGGTCGGGACGCGGCGAGCGACACGCCCTTGGTTGTGATCGGCCGATTCAACGACGCGTTCAACCGGCACGATCTCGCCGAGTTGCGGTCGCTGATCACTGACGACTGCGTGTTCGTCGACACCACGCCACCGAGCGGTGTGACGCACCGTGGCGCGGACGCGGTGTTGGCAGCGTTCGCGAAACTGTTCGCGGATTCGCCCGCCGCCCGTTTCGAAACGGTCGGCGGATTCGTGAGTGAGACGCGCGGCGCGTACCGCTGGCGCTATCGATGGGGCAATGGCGCAACCGATTTCGTCGAGGGCGTCGACCTGATGTGCTGCCGGGAGGGTCGCGTCGCCGAGAAGCTCGCATACGTCAAGGGGTAGCACCGTCACCGCTCGGCCGAGCCCGTGCCGGAGATCGGCCGGGCCGCGGATCCTGCGACCGGACCCAAGACCGACGTTCCTGGCCCGCGCCGCGCGACCCGCAGGCGCGCCGGGAGGTCGTGCCGCACCGGCGACCTGCTTCGACGTGCACGCGCATCGGCGACGACCTTGTCCACGACGGTAGTCCCAGCTTTCGTCGGCGTGACGGCGTCGTGCTCGACATGAAGATGGCACTTGTAGGCACGGAAAGTGGTGGACGGCATGTTCAATCGTGCGATCCCGTCCCGCGAAATCGTTGTCCGCTAACGGATCGGCGATCGCTATCCGATAGTCCCGGTCCCGGTCCCGGTCCCGGTGCGGGTGCGGGTGCGGGGTCGGCGCTCGACTTAACCTGTGTCTATGGATCGCTGCGAGGAATGCGGCTTCGATTACGACCTGGCTGAGGCTCAGACCGCCGCTGCATCGATCACCGCCGGGGTCGGTGAGTTCGCCACCATGCTCGATGGCGGCGACGCTGTCGTACGCGCCAGACCGGAACCGGCGGTGTGGTCACCGCTCGAGTACGGCTGCCACCTGCGCGACATCCTGCTCGTGCAGCGCGAACGGGTCCTTGCTGCCCGCCGCACGCTCCGGCCTTTATGTGCACCCATGGGTCGCGACGAACGAGTCGAGCACGACGGCTACGCCCAGCAGGACACCGCCGACGTCGCCCGCCAGCTCACCATGGCGGCGCAACTGTTCGCCAACGTCCTCGACCGACTCGGTGTCGACGACTGGGACCGCAGCGTCGTGTACAACTATCCGCGCCGCACCGAACGATCCCTGGGCTGGGTAGCGGTGCACACGGTCCACGAAGTTCGCCACCACCTTCTCGACATCCGTCGACAACTGCCAGGGTCCGAGGACATTCTGCAATCTGGCCGGGTCGCCCACGACCCGCAGGATCGATGATCACTACCTATGCGCATCGGACATTGGGCGGGACGTTCATCCGCCGTATATCCGCCGAACGAGGCGGACGAGGTTCCACCGATACGTCCAACTCGACGGCTCCCGCCCACGGTGACCAGGGCAAACGGGTTCTTCTCGGTGTTGCTTCCATCTGAAAAGCGGAAGGTCGCCGGTTCGATCCCGGCCCTGGCCACCAGCGTATTCCCAGGTCAGAGCGTTGTCCTGGATTTTTTTGTGCACTATCCGGCTCGATTCGTGTCATTTGCCACGTGGATGGGACCACCTCGTTGCCACGAGGATGGGACCACCGGGTCGTCTGATCGAGCATCGTGATCTCGGTTCCTGGTGTCAACCGCGTGTGGGTTTCTGGCGGCGTCGGTAGGACTCGCCTTCGATGACGAGTTCGTGCGCGGTGGAGGTGAGTCGGTCGACGGCGGATTGGGCCAGGAGCGGGTCGCTCATCATGGTCAGCCACTCGGCGGGTTCCCTGTTCGAGGTCGTCACGGTCGAGGCCTTGTGGTGGCGGGCCACGACCAGCTCGTAGAAGTCGGCGGTTTCGGTGGCGTCCAGCGGCTGGAGCGCGAAGTCGTCGATGAGGAGCAACTGGACTTGGGCGAGGCGGCGCATCTCGGCGTCAATGCTGTTGTCGAGTCGGGCTGCTTTGAGCCGCTTGAACATTGCATCGGCGCGCAGCATGAGGACGCTGACCCGGCGGCGCACCGCGATGTGTCCGAGTGCGGTCGCCAGATGCGTCTTGCCCACCCCGACCGGGCCCAGGACCGCCGCGCCGTGCGGGCCGTCGAGGAACCGCAGGCTGGTCAGTTCGTTCCACAGGGTGCGGTCGTAGCGCACCGCGGCGGTGTCGTCCCAGGTCTCGAGGCGCATGCCGGGGTCGAGGCCGGCGGCGCGGGCGCGTCGCTGCGCGGAGGTGGTGTCGCGGCGGGTGGCCTCGTCGGCGAGGACGAGTTCGAGGAACGCCGCGTGCGAGAGGTGCTGGTGTTTGGCGAGGGTGAGCCGCTCGGGCAGGGTGTCGAGCATCCTGCCGAGCTTCAGACGCCGCAGCACCTGCTTCAGGTCGGATGAGATCGGGTCTTGAACAACGGGTTTCGTCACTTCTCGGCCTCCTGCTCGGCGGCGCCGCCGTCGATGACGGTCATCCAGGACGGTTTGGTCCGCTTGTATTCCTCGGGTTCGCGGGCGAACCGCGCCGTCACGATGCCGCTGGCTGCGCGCGGCGCCGGTGCCGGGGTGTTCTCGGTGGCGCGTTCGAGCATCGAGGCGATCTTGCCGACGGCGACGACGTCGAGGTCGAGCGCGCGCCCGCAGGCGGTGTCGACCGGTCCGCTGCCGTAGCGTGTGGCCAGGCTCAGCAGCCGGTACACCTGGCGCATCTTCGTCCAGGGCAGCTGGTGGTCGAGCAGGCGCTCGGCGTAGATGCCGACGTTGGGACCGTGGGCGGCGGCGGTGGTGATCAGCCGCTGCAGGTCGCGCATCGCGTATGCGGTCTTCTCCGCGGGCAGATCGTCGGGGTCGGTGGATCGGCGGCCGGGCTGCTGGCGCGGGTGGGTCTTCACCAGCTGCCCGCGGTGGAACAGCTTGACCAGCTCCTCGTCCGCACGGGCTTGAATCCTTTGACCGATAAGGTGTTTCGGTACAGAGTAGAGCGACCTGCCGACCTGGACATGAAAATCGCGGTGCACGGTCACCTCGACGTAGAGCGGCACCGCGTACCGCGACGCGGGCTCCGGCAGCAGCACCGGTGCCTCGCGTTCGGCGAACACCAGCGCCGGTTGCGCGCAGATGGTGCCGTGGACGCGGCGGCCGGCCGTCTCGGCGCACCAGGTCTCGGCGCGGGTCTGCGCATCCGCCAGATCGACGAATTCCTCACCAGCGAAGAAGTTTCCGCGTACATACTGCACGCTGCGCTCCACCCTGGGCTTGGACCACGTCGCCGACTGCATCCGGTCCGGACGATCGCGACCGCACGGTGCGGGTCACGCACCGGTTCCACCCGTGGTATGGCCGGGAGTTCGAGTTCGTGGTGCACCGACACAACTGGGGCGAGGACCGGGTGCACCTGCGCGACGCGGACGGGCGGGTGTTCTCGCTTCCGACCTGCTGGACCGATGCGGCACCGGCGGATCCGTTCGTGGTGATCGCCGCGGGGCGCTGCCCGTTCACCACGGCAGGCCTGCTGGCTCTCGCGGATCTGATCGACCGTCTGCGCGCACAACCGGAACGGTCCCGGACCGTCAAGGAGATTACGCCGTGAATGTCAATGAGATTATGCCCACACTCGTTGCTGCTCTGCTTATGATCGCTCTCGGAGCTCGGTCAAATATTGTTCATTTTCATAGATTGCTGGACTCGCTACGACGTGTCGGCTGCTCTTCCGCGAACTCTGACGGCATAATTTGCTTCACACAGTTTCCGGCTGGGAGGCGAGATGGCCCGTCGCGGCGCGAGCGAGGACCCGAAGGTGGCGGCATTGCGGGAGGCCCGCTGCCTGAACCCGCGTCCCGAGGACGTGACCGACGAGGAGTTCCGGTCGCAGGAGTTCTTCGACGCCCGCGACGCGGTGCAGGTCAAATACGAGATGGTGCGCCGGGTGCGGGTCGACGGCGACTCGGTCACCGCGGCCGTTGCGGCGTTCGGGTACTCGCGGCCCTCGTTCTATCAGGCCGCGGCCGCGCTCGACGAGCACGGACTCGACGGGCTGGTGCCCGAGAAACCGGGCCCGCGGCGACGGCACAAGCTCACCGACGAGGTGTGCGCGTTCGCCGAGGCGCGCCTCGGCGCCGACCCGACGTTGCGGGCGGCGGATCTGGTCGAGCCGATCGCGCAACGCTTCGGCGTGCGCGTGCACCCCCGCTCGATCGAGCGCGGGCTGGCCCGCTACCGGGAACGGCGCTCCAAAAGCCGCTGACCTGTCCACCCACGAGTTGCGGAAGGAGGACGTTCGGTCCCCGTCCCCGAGACCCTCGCCCGGCCCCGCGGCTGCTGAACCGGACACCGCTCCGGATGCCGGCCGGGATTCGTACGCCGTTCCCCGTGGCGGGCTCGACACCCGCTACGAGCAGCTGCGCCACGCCGCCCTGCACGCGCGGGCCGAGGCGTTCCCGCTCGGCTTCGCCGTGCTCGTGCGCCGCGGCGTGATCGGCTGGCGCCGCGCCCTGCCCACCCCGAACCCGACCACCGC
>JADMIO010921771.1_pt1 | contig 53119 bp, 48 predicted proteins | sample 8958161 | NCBI WGS metagenome assembly JADMIO01 (sample SAMN16585339, study PRJNA669376) | soil metagenome | isolation source: Crop rotation soil | place: USA: Cullars Rotation, Alabama | collected 2011 | reverse complement strand
GTGATGCTGATCCAGTCCTCGCCGGTTTCCACGGTGCAGCCGACCTTGCGCAGCTCGTTGGCGAGGGCGGCGATGCGGTCGGTTTCCTTGACGCGCAGCGTTGCCAAACCGTCCAGCCGCGTCCGACCACCAACCAGTATCGCGGCGATTGCGAGTGAAATGCTGCCATCAGGAAAATTGCCGCAATCAATACCTTGATTGTGGTGCGCAGAGCTCTGTTCACTTTCGACGCAGATTCCATCTCCATCTCCTGTTCGTTCGTACGGAACTATCCCCGCACCAAATCGGGCAAGAGTTGACATGGCATCGAAATCGGGTTGACTCGTCCAAATCGGAAGTGATGCAATGAATACTTTCGACCTCGGCGACGCGACAGTTGCAAGCGCCCAATAAAGAGCGCTGCTTGCATCGACCTCGATTGAACAAGAACTGGCTCGAATACGTGCATTTGGAACATCAAGCCAGCGCAAGGATCGCTTTGAAAAACGCGATGCCAGGTTGCGCCGATGCCTCACACGGCAATATCGAAGAGTGTCAACGGTCAACCAGATGTATGCGGCGCTCGTTGGCCGAGAGTCGAATTGCAGTTTCACGCCGTCCGCAAGCGATGGCGCAATCAACATCAATGCTGAGACAAACTGGCTTGACTGTGTCAACCCGACCTGGATCTTGCCACCGAGTAGTTTGTCGCTCGGCGTGACCCGCACCGGCAACCGCCCCTCCTTCTCCACGTATTCAATCCTCGCCCCAAGCTGGCGCAGCATGTCCACGCCTTCGGCGATCGGTCTCTCGCGCATGCGCGGCGATGCATCGATCAACACCGGCTCCTTCGCCAGGCACGCGCACGCGATCATGAACCGTGTAGGGGCCCCCCCATCGCCCATGTAGAGGTTTCCGCCGCGCGGGAAGCGCCCCGCCACACCCTTGATGTAAACATCTTCCCCGTCCCAGCGGGCCTCCGCACCCAACGTGCACAGCGCATCCAACAAATGATCCGTATCATCCGCGCGCAGCGGCCGGATAATCTTCGACTCCCCTTCCGCCAGCGCTGCCAATACATACGCGCGGCACGTAATCGACTTGCTTCCGGGCGGCGTAATCGTCACATCAAACGGCTTGCGCAGCGGCTCGATCGGCAATGGATCGGGAAGAAGCTCCAGCGGCTGGGTGTAGTCGATGAGAGGGGGCATTGACGATTTACGATTTACGATTGACGATTACGCGCAGCGCAATGAGTCGCCGAATCGGAGATCGCCAATGCGCTCTCGATCGCTCGCGATCGCTCGCAATCGTCAATCGTAAATCGTCAATCGTCAATCTCTTAGTTCTCTTTCCTGAACACCGCCACCACATCCTCAACCGGAATCACAAACAGCCGATTGTCTCCTTCAAAATCGACTGGAATCGCATTCTTGGGCGCGAACAGCACGCGATCGTACTGCTTGATCGGATAGTCCTTATCGTGCTCGAGCATCGCGCTGACGGCGACGATGCGGCCGGTGATCGTTGGGATTTCGATCTTGTCCGGCAGGTGAATGCCGACCTTCGTGACCTTCTTGTCCTCATCTTTGCGGATCAGCACGCGCTTGCCGATGGGCTCGACGGTCTCCAACGCATTCCGGGGTCGCGGTTTGGCTTCAGCCATACCGTCATCATAGGGATTCTCGATGGCGTTTGGCTCAGAACATTGAACCGCAGAGCACACAGAGGCCACCGAGAAGAACCTTCCTGATTTGTCCTCTCTGTGAGCTATGTGGTTTCTTCTGCTTGTTCGCTGATGTCACTTGTTGTCTCAGGCACGTCCACTTACGCTTATATCCATGCCCCCCGTTTCCGAGGAAGCCACGCAGCAACTTGAGGCCCTGATTCGCGAGATTCCCGACTTTCCCAAGCCGGGCATCATGTTCAAGGACATCACGCCGCTGCTGGCCGATGCGGCCGGACTCGCGCTTGCCGTTGAGCTGATGGCCAATCCGTTTCGCAAATCTCGCATCGATCTTGTGGTCGGGGCCGAGTCGCGCGGCTTCATCTTTGGCACCGCGGTCGCTCAATCGCTCAATGCCGGGTTCGTGCCGGTGCGCAAGCCCGGCAAGCTGCCGCACGAGCGCATGGCGAAGACCTACGCTCTGGAATATGGCAAGGACACGCTGGAAATGCACGCCGACGCCCTGCATGGCGATCATCGAGTGCTGATGGTGGATGACCTCCTCGCCACCGGCGGCACGATGAAAGCCTGCTGCGATCTGGTCAGCGACCTGGGCGGACAGATCGTCGGCATCTCGGTGCTGATTGAGCTGGCGTTTCTGAACGGGCGGCAACGTGTCGCGCCGTATGACGTCAGCTCCGTGCTGAGATACTGAGACGGTGATACGGTGGGTCGGTGAGACGGTGAGCTGAGCCATTGGGGCAGATTGCTATCACCGTCTCACCGTCTCACCGTCTCAACCTACAATACTGGCATGACCACCGCGAAAACCACTCCTTCGATCAAGCCTGCGACCCCCGGAAGCAAGACCGATCCGCTCCAGCTCATCGATGTCGATCATGTGCGCTTCTACGTGGGCAATGCCAAGCAGGCGGCTCACTTTTACGCGTCGACGTTCGGGTTTCAGGTCAGCCAAATCGCGGACTTGACGACGGGAAGCCGCGATGCGGCCCACTATCTGCTCACGCAGGGCAACATCCGGTTCGTGCTGACAACCGGATTGACCAAGGATCATCCAGCATCGCGGCACGTGATGAACTATGGCGATGGCGTTAAGGACATCGCGTTCACGGTTTTCGATGCGGAAAAGGCATACGAACGAGCGATCAAGAATGGCGGCAAATCCGCGTATGAACCGACGACTTTGAAGGATTCCGGCGGCAGCGTCACGATGGCTGCTGTCAAAACCTTCGGCGAAGTCGTGCACACTTTCGTCTCGCGCAGCGGCTCCTACGATCTGCCCAATGTGAAAACGGGCGGGACGTTCATGCCCAAGTTCAAGCCCGTTTCGTACATCCTCAACGAGCACAACCAGAAGAATCCTTGCGGCCTCAAATTCGTCGACCACTTGGTCGGCAATGTCGAGCTGGGCGCCATGAACAAGTGGGTGGCGTGGTACGAGAACGTGCTCGAGTTCAAGATGTTCAAGCACTTCGATGACAAGGACATTTCAACCGAGTATTCCGCGCTCATGAGCAAGGTGATGGCCTCGGGCAACCAGCTCATCAAGATTCCCATCAACGAGCCGGCCGAGGGCAAGCGCAAGTCGCAAGTGCAGGAATACCTGGACTTCACCGAGCAAATTCCGGGGGTGCAGCATCTGGCCCTGCGGACGGATGATGAATTGTCATCGATCACCGAGCTGCGCCGCCGCGGCGTCGATTTCCTGAGCATCCCCAATGCGTACTACGACAGCGTGTGGCAGCGCGTCGAATCGACACTGAAACAGCACGGCCACGGCGATGGCGTCAAGGAAGATCACAAGAGAGTCAAGGACCTCGGCATTCTTGTGGACGCCGACGATGAGGGGTACCTGCTTCAGCTTTTCACCAAGCCGCTGCAGGACCGGCCGACGCTGTTCTTCGAGATCATCTGCCGCCGCGGGTCGCAAAGTTTCGGCAAGGGAAATTTCAAGGCGCTGTTCACAGCGCTCGAGGAAGAGCAGGCTCGCAGAGGGAACCTCTGATTCAACCGCCGGGCTTGCGATTCCGGCCCACCGTCAGGCCTGTGAATCGATCCTTCTTGTGAATGCTGGAGAGATCGGGAATGCCCATGCACTCAAGTTCGAGGCGACCGGCCTCGGAAATCTTGTCGGGCGTCCACGGCGGCTCCCACACGATCTGCACCTTGGCATCGCTGACCCCCGGAACCCCCCCGATCTTCGCTTCGACGTTCCGGGGCAACGATTCGGCCACTGGACAGTTTGGCGAGGTCAGCGTCATCTGAACCTTCACGCTGCCCTCATCCGAGATATCAATTCCGTAAATCAAGCCCAGTTCATAGATGTTGACCGGGATCTCCGGATCGAACACGGTGCGGATCGCGGCGATGACCTTGTTTCGCAGATCGTCGGTCATTGGATCATTCCGTCGAAACGACATCGCGACGCTGTTCCAGCGCCGCGTTGAGCGTGTGCCATGGCAGCGTGGCGCATTTGACCCGAATCGGGAAGCGGCGCACGCCTGAGAACACTGCCAGCTTGCCGAGCGTGGCCGCGGCTGCTTCAGCATCGCTCTTGCCGGTGACCAGATCGTGCACGCCATGAAAGATCGCATCCGCCTGCTGGCGCGTCTTGCCCTTGAGGCTTTCGGTCATGAGCGACGCCGATGAGGTGCAGATCGCACAACCCGATCCAGTAAAACTGACATCCTTCAATGTGCTGTTGTCGAGCTTCACAAAGACCGTGACGCGATCGCCGCACAGCGGGTTGTAGCCTTCGGCTTTGCAATCGGCCCCGGCAAGCTCGCGAAAGTTCCGGGGCTTCTTGCTGTGATCGATGATCACCTGCTGGTAGAGATCATCCAGTTCGGAAATCACGATCCAAAGACCCCGCGAACTTTCTTCAATCCATCCACCAGCGCATCGATTTCCTCGCGCGTGTTGTAGAACGCCAGCGAAGCGCGAGCCGTGGCGGGAACTTCGAATCGATCCATCACAGGCTGGGCACAGTGATGGCCGGAGCGGATGGCGATGCCTTCGTGATCCAGAATCGTGCCGATGTCGTGCGGGTGAATGCCTTCGAGCACGAACGACAGCACGGCGGCCTTGTTAGCGGCGGTGCCGATCATCCGCAAACCTGGCACCGCTGAAAGCGCGTTCGTGCCGTATTCGAGCAATTGATGTTCGTATTCGCCGATGGCGCCCAGCCCGACGCTGTTGATGTAATCAATCGCAGCGGCGAGGCCGATTGCCCCGGCGATATCCGGCGTTCCGGCTTCGAACTTGTGCGGCACCTCGTTGAATGTCGTTTCCTCGAAAGTCACCGAGCGGATCATCTCGCCGCCCCCCTGCCATGGCGGCATCGAATCCAGCACCTTGTGCTTGCCGTACAGGACGCCGATGCCGGTGGGGCCGAACATCTTGTGGCCGGAGAAGGCGTAGAAATCGCAATCCAGGTCGCGCACATCGATCTTCAGGTGCGGGGCGGCCTGGGCGCCATCCACTACGACAACTGCGCCGTACTGGTGCGCGAGCTTCACGATCTCCTTGATTGGGTTGATGGTTCCCAATGAATTGGAGACATGCGCCACCGACACGATCTTCGTGCGCGGCGAAAGCAGCTTCCTGTATTCATCGAGAATCAGTTCGCCGCGATCATTGATTGGGATCACGCGCAGCTTCGCGCCGGTCTGCTGGCAGAGCAATTGCCAGGGCACGATGTTGGAATGGTGTTCCAAGGCGGAAATGATGATTTCATCGCCGGGCTTGAGGGTGGATCGGCCGTGCGCCTGAGCCACGAGGTTGATGGCTTCCGTCGTGCCGCGAACGAAGATGACCTCGCGCGCATCGGCGGCGTTGATGAAGCGCTGCGCCTTGACGCGGGCCTGCTCGTAAGCGTTCGTCGCCAATTCGCTGAGGCGATGCAGGCCGCGATGGACGTTTGAGTTGTAGTGCTCGTAATAGCGGTCCAGCGCGTCCAGCACTGGACGCGGCTTCTGGCTGGTTGCCGCGTTGTCGAGATAGACGAGCGGCTTGCCATTGACCTTCTCAGCCAGGATTGGGAAGTCCGCACGAATCCGCTGCACATCAAACGGCTTCACGGAAGCGCTGGAAACCGTGGCGCGAGTTGAGCCCGCAACCGTGGTCATTCCTGCATGTGCTCCAGCAAGTCCCCGCCCGGCAGGCGCTTGAGCAGAATGCGATCCAGGTAGGATCGAACCGGCTCGATCTGCATGCGGCTGAGGCTCTCACCAGCGAACGCGTGAATCAAGAGACTGCGCGCCGCATCCAGGGCGATGCCACGCGCTCGCAGGTAAAAGATCGCCTGCTCATCCATCTGGCCGATGGTCGCGCCGTGCGTGCACTTCACATCATCGGCATAGATCTCGAGCTGCGGCTGCGTGTCAACGTGCGCGTCGTCCGAGAGAAGCAGGTTCTTGTTGGTTTGCTTGGCATCGGTCTTCTGGGCATCGCGATGCACCACGATGCGACCGCTGAAGACGGCGGTGGCGCGATCATCGAGAATCCCCTTGTAGAACTGGCGGCTGTCGCCATGCGGCTTGGCGTGCTCGACGCGCATGTGGTTGTCCATGTGCTGCTGATCGGACCCGACATACAGGCCGTTGATCAGGCATTGGCAGCCGGTTCCATCGAGAATCGCGTGCACGTTGTTGCGCACCAGCTTGCCGCCCAGTAGAGCCGAGTGGGATTCGAACTGACTATCGCGGCCTTGCCGCACGCGGAGTGTCGAGATGTTGAACGCCTGCGCGCCTTCCTGTTCGAGCAGGTAATGGTGCACGTTGGCGTTGGCGCCCACGATGATGTCGGTGACGGCGTTGGTCAAATAGACGCTGTCATCGAGCGTGACGTAATGCTCGATCACCGTCAATTCGCTGGATTCATCGGCAACAATGATGTTGCGCGGATGGGTCATCAGCGGCGCACCGTTGGCGGCCGCGATGCACAGCAGCTGGATCGGCTGGTCGAGTTTCGCGCCGCGCGCGATGTGGATGAATGCGCCGTCTTCGATGAATGCTGTATTGAGATTCGTGAAAGCATCCTGGGATTCGCCGGGATGCGAAGCCAGAAGCGGCTGGATCACTCTGGCTTGAGTTTCAAGTGCATCGATGAGTGGAACAATCTGAAGACGCCTGTCGAGATCGCCAAGCGAAGAGAGCGCCGGCTCAAAGCGGCCATTGATGAACACAAGCTGCGGCCCGGACAATCCCGGCACAGCAAGCGGTTTCAACGCTGCCGGCTTGATCGGACGTCCCGAGCCATTGGCAAGCTGAAATGCGGTCTTCGCAATGGGCGCGACGTTCGTGAAGCGCCAATTCTCATCGCGCATCGTGGGCAGGCGCGTGGCGGCGAAGCGATCGATCGCGGCAGCGCGGATGGGTTGCAGCCATTCCGGAAGTTCGGCAGCGCGGAACTCGCTGAACCGAGCAAATTGGTCCAGGAACACGTCCTTGGGCCCGGCGGCGACATCAGTCATTGTTTGGGTAGCCCCTCTCATGCACTTGCCGGCACCGCCGCCTCCGTGCCCGATTTGCGGGGGGGTCCTTCAATCCAACCGTAGCCCTTGTCTTCCAGCTCCAGAGCCAGGTTCTTGCCGCCTGATTTCACGATGCGGCCATCCACGAGCACGTGAACGTAATCGGGGACGATGTAGTTGAGCAGCCGCTGGTAATGCGTGATAACGAGGAATGCTCGATCCCGCGAGCGCAGCGCGTTTACGCCGTTGGACACGATCTTCAGGGCATCGATGTCCAGTCCAGAGTCAGTTTCGTCGAGAATCGCAAGCTTGGGTTCCAGCAACGCAAGCTGAAAGATCTCGTACCGCTTCTTTTCACCGCCGGAGAATCCTTCATTCACGGAGCGCTTAGTCAGCGACTCATCCATCTCGAGGAGTTTCATTCGTTGCTTGGCGATGGCGAGGAAGTCCACCGCATCAAGCTCTTCCTGGCCCTGGTACTTGCGCTTGGCGTTGAGCGCGGCCTTGAGGAATTGCATATTGCCGACGCCTGGAATCTCGACCGGGTATTGGAACGCCATGAACAACCCCTCGCAGGCGCGCTCTTCCGGCGGCATTTCCAATAGGTCCTTCCCATTGAAAATGACCTGCCCCTCGGTCACTTCGTACGTTTCGCGGCCCGCAAGCACCTGCGCAAGCGTGCTTTTGCCCGACGCGTTAGGCCCCATGATCGAGTGCACTTCCCCGGCGTTGATCGTGAGATCGATGCCGCGCAAAATCTCGCGACCGGCGATGTTGGCGTGAAGGTCTCTTATTTCAAGCAAGGGCGTTGGCATAGGAAGTTCCATTTGGCGATTTGGCGATCTGGCGATTTGGCGATTTCGGGCCAACCATGCTGCGTCGAGTGGCGGCGAAAATCTTCATCAGTTCCAGCGACTCATTGTGCAATGGCTTGACGCGGCGAGTTGGAAGCAACTGGGATTCGAGAATCAGATCAAGCCAATGCTCCGTTTCATCAGCCTCCTCAGCCACAATGCAAATCTTGGCGACGAATTCTTTACGACTCCTGGCTCGACGCGCCGCGCGATAATTCGCCGAGACTGAAATGCCAGCGCGCAACAATTGGCGTCCAATCTCACGACCGGCAATGGTATTCGGCAACGCATCGACAAGCTTGAGAGTGCGCAGGGCAAACGTCCTTACGCGCTGTTGAAGTTGATCTGCATCCATTGACATCATCTCAAATCGCCAGATCGCCAAATCGCTAGATCGCCAAATGCCTCATCCCACGCTTCCTTCCAGGCTCACGGCCAGCAACTTGGTCGCCTCAACCGCGAATTCCATTGGGAGCTCGCGGAAGACTTCCTTGCAGAAGCCGTTGACGATCAGATTGACGGCATCTTCCTTCGATATGCCGCGCTGGTTGCAGTAGAAGATCTGATCCTCACCGATCTTGGTCGTTGACGCTTCGTGCTCGACCTGGCTCGAGGTGTTCTTGACTTCGATGTACGGGAAGGTGTGCGCGCCGCACTTGTCGCCCATGAGCAGCGAGTCGCATTGGGTGTAGTTGCGCGAGTTGGTCGCGCCCTTGAGGACCTTCACCATGCCGCGATAGGTGTTGTTGCCGAACCCGGCGGAGATGCCCTTGCTGACGATCGTCGAGCGCGTGTTCTTGCCGATGTGGATCATCTTGGTGCCGGTGTCGGCCTGCTGGCGATGGTTGGTCAAAGCGACCGAGTAGAACTCGCCGACTGAGTTGTCGCCTTGCAGGATGCACGACGGATATTTCCATGTGATGGCCGAGCCGGTCTCGACTTGCGTCCAGCTGATGTGGCTGTTGTCTCCCAGGCACTTGCCGCGCTTGGTGACGAAGTTATAGATGCCGCCCTTGCCTTCTTTGTCGCCGGGGTACCAATTCTGGATGGTCGAGTACTTGATCGTGGCGTCCTTGTGCGCCACCAATTCGACCACCGCGGCGTGAAGCTGATTCTCATCGCGCATCGGCGCGGTGCAGCCTTCAAGATAGCTCACGTACGCGCCTTCATCGGCGATGATCAACGTGCGCTCAAACTGCCCGGTGCTCTTGGCGTTGATGCGGAAGTACGTCGAAAGCTCCATCGGGCAGCGCACGCCCTTGGGCACGTAGACAAAGCTGCCATCGGTGAACACCGCGCTGTTGAGCGTGGCGAAGTGATTGTCGGAATACGGCACGACCGAGCCCAGATATTTCTTGACCAGGTCCGGATGCTCGCGCACCGCTTCGCTGAATGAGCAGAAGATGATGCCAAGCTCGCCGAGTTTCTCTTTGAACGTGGTCGCTACGGAAACGCTGTCGAACACCGCATCGACGGCGACGCCCGCCAAAGCCGCCCGTTCCTCTAAAGGAATGCCAAGCTTTTCGTAGGTCTCCAGCAGCTTGGGATCGACTTCATCCAAGCTCTTGGGACCGTTGGATTGCTTGGGCGCCGAGTAATAAATGATCTTCTGGTAATCGATGGGCGGAAACGTCACGTTCTGCCACTTGGGCTCTTCCATCGTGAGCCAATGACGGAACGACTTGAGCCGCCACTCAGTCAGCCAACCCGGCTCGTTCTTCTTGGCGGAGATGAAGCGGATGATGTCTTCGTTCAGCCCGGGTGGAGCGCTGTCGGCTTCGATATCTGTGACGAACCCGTAGCGGTACTCCTGGCTGGCCCAGCGGTCGAGAGTGGTGTCAGTGACGGTAGACATGGCGTTTCTGGGTTGAGCGAGCCCATCTAAACAAGAATGATTCTAGTTCTCAATCGGCGCTGGAGACACTTTCATAGCCGCACCAGCACCCGATTTGGCCAATGAAAAGGGTCACGTATTGTATACGAGTCACGAAAACGCGTCTGCCGCAAAGCCCTGCAGCAGTTACGTCCAGTGATTCAGCAGGTACAAGAGATCAGCCGAGTTGACGATGCCGTTTCCATCGAAGTCGGCCGGGCAGTTGGCGGGCGGCGGCGGGCAGAGTCCCCAGGCTGCCAGAACCGCCTGCAAGTCAGCAATGTTGACCATGCCGTCGCCGTTGATGTCGCCAGGCAGGTCACACGCATCGGGCACGCCATTGCCGTTGGCATCGGTCCCGGAAACGCCATCGAGCGCATACGCAGCGCCCGCATCGAGCATAGGAGCATCCGTTTGATGCGCGCTGATGACTGCACGATCCACGCTGAGTGAAACACTGGCGCCAAACGTGTCGCCGGCCGCGATATCCATTGGCGCCAGTTTGGTCGTCTGATACCAGCTGCCCGTCGCCTGATCCTTGCGAAAGACATACGCGGCGCCGGCATCGCTGCCTTGCTGATCGTCGTGCCAGGCGCCGATGAGGGCCGTGTCGCTCGCCGCAGCGAGACTGACGCTTCCGCCAAATTGATCATCCTGGTTGGCATCGGCCGCCGCGAGCTTGGTTTCTTCATCCCACGCGCTCCCGACGTGTCTGAAGATGTACGCAGCGCCGGAGTTGCTGCCGTTGGAATCCTTGAATCGCGCGCCGATCAGCGCGAGTTCAGTCTCGGGTGTGATCGAGATGGCCACCGCAAATCCGAACTCATCCGCGACCGAAGCATCGGACGCGGTCAACTTCGCGCCCTGGCTCCAGGCTTGGGTGCGCGAGCGAAAGCGGAATATGTAGGCCGAGCCCGCATCCATGGTTGGGATGTCATCGTGCCAGGCGCCGATGATCGCCACCGCGCCGGCGCCATCCTCGCTGAAATCCATGCCGAGCGACTGGCCGAATTGATCGTTGGCCGCCGCATCCGACGCGGTGAGCTTTGTCTGAAAGGCCCAATTTGCCCCGTCAAAGCGATAGGCATACGTCGAGCCCGAGTTGGTGGACGGCGCATCGTCATCGCGCGCGCTGACCAGCGCGAAATCGCCGCTGATGGCGACCGCAAATCCAAAATGGTCGGCCGCGGCCCCGTCGGAAGGACTCAGTTTGGCCACTTGATTCCACGATGAGTCGCCCACTTTTTGAAAGACATAGGCCGCACCCGAATCGCTGCCGTGGTCATCATCGTTTCTGGCGCCGATGATGGCGATGTCGCCCCCGCCGCCGAAGAGTCCGCCTCCGTATGCGGCGTTGGAGAAGATCGCGACGCTGTAGCCGAATTCGTCGCCGCTGGCGCCGTCGGCGGGGACCAGTTTGGCTTCCTGGGTCCACGCGCCGGTGTCGGAATCGCGACGGAAGATGTAAGCCGATCCGCTGTTGGTGGCCGCCGCATCATCCAGCCGCGCGCCGACGATGCAGACATCCCCGCTCATCGCCACGCTGAAGCCGAACTGGTCGGAAGCCGCCGGGTCGGACGCGCTGATCTCGGTCGGACCACATGACGGACCGACCGCCACGACCGGCGCCGCCAGGATGAGTCCTGATGCGATGCAGATGACGGCAGAGCAAGCCTTGATGTCCGATCGCGTTCGCCTGAAGATCCCGCCCGCGTCATTGACAGCGACGGTGGGCGGATGAACGAGCCTGAAAATGCCTCGTCTCATGACCGCACCAGCCTTCCACCATCCAGCCTGTTGCCTGCAAAGGCACGTTGCCTTTATCGAAAAGTTTCGAATGCCAAGCGATGCGCACAAGGCCGCGTGCGCCGGCCGGAATTCAACTGCAGGGCTTATCCGGTCTGGAGAAATTCACGTTCGATCCGCAGGTCCGAATTCGCAACGCGTTCAGCGAGGCCCGGCGCCCCCCGGCTAAGATTGGCCGCAGGAGACGTGCCGTGTGCGGGCGCTACAGCTTGAGCGTTCCAACTGATGTCTTGGCCAAGGTGTTCCGGCTCGCCAGCATGCCGGCGCTGAAACCGCGGTTCAACATCGCCCCCACTCAGCAGGCGCCGGTCGTGCGAATCTCCCAAGAAGGCGAGCGCCGGCTGGATTTGCTCAAGTGGGGCCTGATTCCCGCATGGGCGGATGATCCGTCCATCGGCAATCGCCTGATCAATGCCCGGGCCGAATCGGCGGCGGAAAAACCAGCGTTCCGCACGGCGTTCCGCTGCAGGCGCTGCCTGATCCCCGCCGACGGCTTCTACGAGTGGCTCAAATCAGGCAAGGCCAAGCAGCCCTTTCTGATCCGTCTGCGCCAGGGCCAACCCTTTGCATTTGCAGGCCTCTGGGAATGCTGGCGCGATAAGGACGGCCAGCACGTCGAGTCGTTCACGATCCTCACCACCCAGCCCAACTCGGTTGCGGGCAAGATCCACAATCGCATGCCGGCCATCGTCGATCCCGCCCACTACGAGGCCTGGCTCGATCCAAAGCAGCAGGACCCCGAAGCGCTTCGATCGATGCTCAAGCCGTATCACGCGGAGCAGATGGAATCTTTCCCGGTCAGCTCTCAGATCAACAATCCCAAGAATTGCATCGACCGCCCGCCCTCACCAGCGGCCCGCGAGGATCTCTTCGATCGCGAGGGCGACTCCATCTGATTCGTGGTCGGCGGTCACGCGATCAGCGTGGGCCATCACCTCCGGCCCGGCGTTGGCCATGGCGATCCCCAGTCCAGCCTCGCGCACCAGCTCGACATCGTTCAAGCCGTCACCGATCGCCGCGACGCGCTGCGGGTCGATGCTCATCCGTATGCAATGCGACTGGACCATGGTCCATTTGTTGACGTTTGGGGTGAAGACCTCCAGAAGATGCGTTGACGACATGATCGCCTGCGAGGACGTCACGGCCGACCAGTGCTGGAGGCAACACCGCTCGCCGAGTGTCTGACGCATGCGGGTGGCCAATGGCGCCAGGCGGGTCTCGCACGCCACGGCGCCGGCACGCACTGTGTCGTCCGGATGCGGGTCGTCCTCAAACCTGACGATGTGGTGATGGCCCAGGTGCAACTGCTCAAACCACCATTTCGAAGCGGGGTCCAGATCGAACTCGCCGACGGTCAGGTAGTCATAGCCCGTCGCATGGGCGTCCTTGAGGATGAGCACGCGGTGACCATCGGAAATGAGATGCCGCGCGACTTCGGCGACGACGTCTCGGCACATGACGCGCCGATCGAGCGTTCGACCGCTCGCGGTATCGCACATGAGCGATCCGCCGGCCGCAATCAGCAGGCCCTGATGATCGATGGCCCGCAACGCCGCGCGTGATTCAGACAGCGCACGGCCGGTCGCAATGATCACCTCGATTCCGGCGCTGCGCGCCTCGTGAATGGCCGCTCGATCGCGCGGGGAGACGCACCCATCGCCGGTCAGAAGCGTGCCATCCAGATCGATTACCAGCAGGTCATAGTTCATGCGGAAACAGGTCCCCGAAGAGATTGTCATCCCAGATGCACTGTAGCACTTGTTCGATGAATGTCGTGAACGTAGGCTGAGGAGATCGCCGTGTGGTCTGAATGGTTGAAGGCTGCGCGGCCAAACCTGATCGTGACACCACCAGCCGACACCGCTGTCTCAGATTCACGAACGCTGGCGGCCAGCCTTGCTCCGCTGGTCGCCAATGCATGCGATGGAAGACTCGGCGAGGTGACTTGGTTCCGCACTGACTGGCAGCGCGGCGGCGCGGCGACCGGCAAATCCACTTATGCCCTTGGCGACGGCTCTTGCGCCACAGCCGTCCTGAAATTTCCCGTCGTGCAGCGCGAGCTGCAATGGACGCGCCAGCTTCAATCACCAGATGGCGTCAGCGCGGCAGAGTGGCCGGTGCCACGGCTGTTTGCATGCGGGGAATCGATCGGCGGCTACGACCTGGCCTGGATCGTCATCGAGCATCTCCCCCATGGCCCACTGGGCTTGCACTGGCACGATGACCACGTGGCGCGGATCGCGGACGCCGTGGCGCGCTTTCACGCCGCCGCCGAGCGGTTTGAGGTCGATCAGCCGCCGAAGACCGAACAATGGCAGGACATGCTCGCCGCCGCCTCAGAGAGCGTGAAGGTCAACCACATCCATCACCAGCAACGCTGGAGCGCAGCGCTGAAAACCATGCGCCATCGAATCGGCGCGCTTCTGGCGGAGTGGGGTGCCCGCGACACAAAGCATTGGCTGCATGGCGATGTGCACCTGGCCAATGCCATGAGCCGGGAGGCGATCGATCGAGGACCGGTCTGTCTGATCGACCTGGCCGAGGTTCACGCCGGGCATTGGGTCGAAGACGCGGTATATCTGGAGCGTCAGTTGTGGGGCCGACCCGAACGGATGCAAACTCACAAACCGGTGAAAGCCATCGCCGCGGCACGAAAGAAGCTTCACCTGCCGGTTGAGACCGATTACCCGCGCCTGGCGATGATCCGGCGGGCGTTGCTGGCGGCCACGGCGCCGACATTTCTCAAATCTGAGGGCCATCCCGCTTATCTGGATGCATGTCTGGCATGGCTGGAAATCGCGGTCAACGAGCTCAAGTGAGGGCCAGCGCGAACGCATCGATTGCCGGTGCCACGCGGTCTCGATACAATCGCGCTTCCCCATCGGAGTTCACATGGATCGCGATCGGCTGAAAGAAGTTCATCAGACCGACCTGACCGAAGGTCGGATCAACCAGGATTTTCTCGACTGGCTGCAGACCAAGGGGATGTCGTATCTTCTGGTGGTCCTCCTGGTTCTGTGCGGATACTTCGCCTTCGTTCGCTGGCAACGGTACCGTACGGGCGTCGAGACCGATGCATGGACCGAGCTGGCCAGTGCGCGCTTGCCGGCGGCGTATCAGGAAGTTGCTGAGAAGTATCCCAAGGTGGGCGCGGTCGCCGATCTAGCTCGTCTTCGCGCTGCCGATGCGCTGATTCGCGCTGTGCAGACGGGCCAGGCGCTTGGCGCTGAAGGCGACGCTCCCAAAGATTTGAACCCGGAAGATCGCAAGCAATATCTGGACCGTGCTGATGCCCTGTATGTTCAATTGGCCCAGACTGATGACCAGTCAAACGGCAAAGCCCTGGTCGTGGCCACGGCGCTGACCGGCCGTGCCGCGATCGCTGAATCGCGCGGCGATGCCGAGCAGGCGCGGCAGTTTTACAACCAGGCCGCCCAGCGGGCCGAATCGTTCTATCCGATTCTTGCCGAGCAGGCTCGCAAGCGCGCCCAAGGCGTCGACCAGCACCTGCGGACTGTGACGCTTCAATCGCAGGCTGAAATCAGCGCCATTCAGCAGAAGCACAAGCCTCAGCCGCTTGATCCGGTCAATCTGGATCAATGGGTGCGCGACTTGGTCATGCCGAAGAACTCGGCCGACGATGATGAGATGAATTGGGAGCCGTGAGCGACGAGTCCGCATTGATCGACCCGGGCGGCAAGGTCGATCGCGATCAGCTTTTCAAGGTCTACGAGCAATCGGAAGAAGCCAGCGGGGATGATGAAGCGCCGGTTGCGGTGCGCTTTCAATTGCTCCGCGATCTGGACAAGCGGCTGGACAAGTACCTGGTCGATCGCATTCCGTTTCTCAGCCGTACATCGCTGCAACATCTGATTCGCGAGCAGGCCGTCACCGTCAACGGCCGCGTCCCAAAGCCCTCGACCAAGCTGCACAAGGGCGATGTGGTGGTGGCGACGCTGCCGCCGCCGCCCAGCGATGAGATCGCCGCCGAAGACATTCCTCTGGACATCCTCTACGAGGACGATGATCTCATTGTCATCAACAAGGCCGACAATATCATTGTCCATCCAGCCCGCGGCAACAAATCCGGAACGATCATCAACGCGCTGGCCTGGCACTTCAAGCATCGCTCGAGCGGCGAGTTGTCGACGGTGGGAAAGGAATTCGCGCGGCCGGGCGTGGTGCACCGGCTGGATCGCCACACCACCGGCGTCATGGTCGCGGCGAAATCCGATCTGGCCCATTGGAGACTGGGAAAGCAGTTCGAGCAGCGCCGGACGGAGAAGCGATATCTGGCGGTCGTGCACGGCCAGATGGAGCCGCACGCCGATGTCATCGATCTTCCGCTGGGCAAGCATCCGACCATCAAGGAAAAGTACGGCGTGCGCTGGGACCAGACCGGCAAGCCATCCGTGACGATCTATCGCGTGCGCGAGGTGTACAAGGATTTCACGCTGGTTGAATTGGAGCTGAAAACAGGGCGCACGCACCAGATTCGCGTGCACCTCTCGCACATCGGATATCCGATTGCGGGCGACGACCTCTACGGTGGCAAGTTCCTGAAGATCTCGGACATCGCGGGCTTTGGATACGGCCTGCGTGGGGGTGACGGGACTCGAACTGCTGCACGTTCGCAGCTCATGCAGCGTTCAGCCCTGCATGCGGCGATGCTGGCGTTCACGCATCCAATCTCCGAGCAGTCATTGAGGTTTCAAGCGCCGCTTCCAGAGGACATGCGCATTCTGGTTTACCTGTTGCGCGAGCACCGGTTCGTCAGCGCACCGAAGGTCGCCGGGGCGGCGCTCGATCTGGAAAAGATCATCCCGCCGGCTCGCCTCAGCGCAACTTGAGCGACACCAGCGCCACCATCGCGCAGACCACCGCGAGCACCCAGAAGCGCGTGACGACCTGCTGTTCGCTCCAGCCTCCAAGATGGAAATGATGGTGGATCGGCGAGCAGCGGAAAATTCGCTTGCCCTTGGTCCATTTGAAGTAGCCGACCTGCATCATCACGCTCAGCATTTCCATGAAGAACACGCCGCCGATGATCAGCATCAGCACTTCCTGACGGATCGCCACGGCGATGTAGGCGAGCAGGCCGCCCAAGGGCAGCGAGCCCGTGTCGCCCATGAATACTTTCGCCGGCGCGCAATTGAACCACAGGAATCCCAGGCACGCTCCGGCCATCGCGCCCCCCACCACCATCATTTCCTGAGATCCCGGAACGTGCGGGAACATGAAGAACCGTGCGAGCTCCACCTTCCCGGAGATGAACGAGAGCGCCATCATCGTGAACGATGCGATCATCATGGTGCCCGCCGCCAATCCATCCATGCCGTCGGTCAGGTTCACCGCGTTCGAAGCGCCGGCGATCAGAAGCATGGCGAGAAGGGTGAAGGCGATCGGCCCAAGCACCAGCACACCGGGCTCAAGCTGCAATCGCGGCGTGCTGGGCGAGTACGTGCGCTGAAACGGGAGCGTCAGGACGTGCGCGGCGGGATCGCTGGGGTCGACCGCCCCATTGCGATACAGGAAGTACCCGGCGATGGCGCCAATTCCAATCTGGAACAGCAGTTTCTCCCAGGCCAGCAATCCTTCGCGCGATCCGGGATGGCGGCGCTGCGAGGTCAGCTTCAGCCAGTCATCGATCCCTCCCACGCCGCCCAGCCAGACCAGCACGATCATCGCCAGGTGCACATAGGAATTTCGCAGATCCGCGAACAGAAGAATCGTCGACAGAATCGATGCACAGATGAGGATGCCGCCCATGGTTGGCGTAGCCGCCTTGCCGGCCATGAGCTTGTTGACATCCGGGTTGTAGAACTCCGGCGCATCGCCGATTTTCTGCTTGAGCAGCCATCGAATCGTCCTCTTGCCGAACAACAGGACCACGGCGAAGCTGAAGACGACCGCGAAAAACGCCCGGAATTCAAGCTGATACAGCACCTGCGCAAAGCGGAACAAACCCAGCTTGTCCAGCCAATCACCGCAGATTTGAACGAGGTTGTAGAGCATCCCAATCGCCGCTGTGCCTCAAATCATCGGCAAATCACGGGCGATCCGACACCGTTTTGGCGAAATCAGCGGTGCGCGGCGGGCACCGCAGCCGCCGCGAACCGAGATTCAAGCGCCCCGGCGATGCGCTCCAAACCCATGCCTCGCGAAGCTTTCAGCAGCACTGCATCGCCCGGCTTGATGAGCCCGGCAATCTCCTGAACCGTGGCTTCATCCAGAGAGCCGACCGCCAGCATCCTTTGATCGCGCCATCGCCGCGAAATCTCGGCGGCTGCAAAGGCCGAATACTGCCCAATCAGCACGGCATGATCTATCCGTGTGCGGCGATCGAGCTCGATGATGGTCCGGCCCAACTCACGATGGATTTCCGGCGCCGCATCCCCCATCTCGAGCATGTCGCCCAGGACCAGAATCCGCCGCTTGACTTTGATTTCATGGCTCGCCACTTCAATGAACGTCTGCAGCGAAGCGGACATGGAATCCGGATTGGCGTTGTAGGCGTCGTTGTAGAGCAGAACTGGACCCACCCATTGGACCGCCGAGCGCATGGGCGCCCCTCTGGCGCGAGCCAGGCCGTGGCTGATCTGCTGATCGGCGACTCCCAGCCGCCGTGCGATCGCGACCGCAACCAGTGCGTTGATCGCGTTGTGCTTGCCAGGCAGCGAGAGACCGAATCGATGCTTTCCATCGACTTCAAACCACCAGTGGCCCGACTTGGGATCGTGGCCGCGCGCGGTCAGGCGCATCGCGGCGTCCGGGGCTTCGCCGAACAGGATGGTCGATGCAAGTCCCTTGAGGTGCGGCCGGAGCAATGGCGCGTCCGCATTGATGATCGCGGTTCCGTCCTTCCGGAGGTGCTTCAGCAGCTGGGCATTCTCGTCCGCAATCTGCTCAAGCGATCCCAGGCCCTCCAGATGCTCGCGCCCGATCATCGTGATCACGGCGATGTCCGGCTCGATCATCCGCGCCAGGGGTGCAATCTCGCCAAGATGATTGGTTCCCACCTCCACAATCAGATAGCGATCCGTCGCCCGGGAGTTCAGAATCGTCAGCGGGACGCCGATGTCGTTGTTGAATGATTTCGGAGAGACTGAGCCTTGCATCGAGGAAGATAGCGCCGCATCGATCAGCCGCTTGGTGGTGGTCTTCCCGGCCGAACCGGCCACGGCAATGACGGTCGTCGAAGTCAATGTCCGCCGATAAGCCAGCGCGAGCTTGGCGAGCGCCCCTTTGACGCCATCCACAAGCAGCACACCAATTCCTTGTTGAATGGAGGCCAGCGATGGCTGGCGTTCCACGATCAGCACGCATGCGCCGGCCTTCACCGCGGCATCCAGGAAATCGTGGCCATCGAATCGCTCGCCCTTGATGGCGGCAAAAGCCCTGAAATGGAGGTCTTCGCGCGTGTCGATTCCAACGCCGCGAAGTTCGAAGGTCGCTCCCGGTCGGCGCAGCCAGCGGCCACCGGTGACCTCACAGAGATTCTCCGGCTCGAAAAAGGTCATGCCGCCGCGACCTTCCGGCCGCGCCGCGCCAGCGCTGCGCCGGCGACCTTGCGGTCGTCAAATGGCCGCTTGGTCGTGCCAATGATCTGGTAATCCTCGTGCCCCTTGCCCGCGATCAGCAGAATGTCTCCAGGCCGCAAGCGCTCAACCGCGGCGTTGATCGCTTCAGTTCGATCGACGATGCATGGGGTTTTCGCCAACCGCTCGGCAGGGACGCCCGTGCGAATCTCATCGATGATCGCCTGCGGGTCTTCGGTTCGCGGATTGTCGGAGGTGATGATGACATCATCGGCGTACTTGCAGGCGATGCGGGCCATCCGCGGGCGCTTGGTGCGATCGCGGTCGCCGCCGCAGCCGAACACGACGCGCAGCGCGCCGCCTTTGGATGATGAACTTACGATCGGCCGCAGGGCCCGAAGCACATTTTCCAGGGCATCATCGGTGTGGGCGTAGTCGACCAGCACGGCGAAAGGATCGCCCTGGTTGGTCACCGGTTCGAGCCTGCCGGGCGGCGCCTTGCACGAGGCAATGCCATCGCGCAGCTGCTTGGGCGACAATCCCATGGCGTGGCCCACCGCCAGCGCCTGCATTGCGTTCGCGACGTTGTGCCTCCCGATGATCGGCAACCGGCAGTCGAATGTGCCCCACGGACCGCCGAGCGTCGTCTCAATCGAGTTGATGGTCTGCCGGCCGACCTTCGCATGGCACATCGCGCTCGAATCGACGGTGCTGCATGAAACCAGCTTCGCCCGGGTGCGCTTCGCCAGGGTCAGCGACGCTTCATCATCGAAATTCAGGATGGCGCTTCCGGTTGCCGGAAGCCCTTCAAACAGGATCGCCTTGGCGTCCAGGTAGGCTTCCATCGTCTTGTGATAATCCAGATGGTCGCCGGTGAGATTGGTGAATACACCAATCCTGAACTCCAGGGCCGCGGTGCGCTTCTGGTGCAGCGCATGGCTGGAAGTTTCCATGACGCAGGCCTGGCAGCCGTGGTCGACCATGGAGCGCATGAGCCGGCTGAGTTCAAGCGCCGGCGGCGTGGTCAGCTCGGCGGGGACCGTCTCAGCTCCATCATCGATCTGCACCGTGCCGATCAAGCCGCATTTGATCTTCGCCGCGCTCAAGAGGTGCCGAATCAGATAGGTGATCGTGGTTTTGCCGTTGGTGCCAGTGACGCCAATCAACATCAACGACTTCGATGGATGGCCGTGAAAGCGCTCGGCGAGGAGAGCTGAAGCAAGGGGAACATCGGCGGCCGTCAGGGCGGTGATCTTGGCAGGGATAGCCTCTGCGCGGTCTGCCATGACCGCCACCGCGCCCTTGGCGATCGCGTCCTCGATGAACCTCCGACCGTCGGTCTTGGTTCCCCCGCGCGCAATAAAAAGGCATCCAGGACAGGCCATTCGTGAGTCTTCAACGATTTGCGCGATGTCAACCGAACCGCCCCGCGCCAGCTGCACCGGAAGTCCCTTGATGAGGTGTTCAATCAGCATGAGCGGGCGGCGGCAGAGTGAATCAGGGCAGAATCAGCATTGCATCGCCGTAGCTGTAGAACCGGTACCCTTTGTCCATGGCTTCCCGGTACACGGCATGAAGGCGGTCCAGCCCGATCATCGCGGCGACCAGCGCCATCAGGGTTGATCTGGGCAGATGAAAGTTCGTCAGCATGCCATCGACATTCTTGAATTCGTACGGCGGTGCGATCAGAAGATCGGTCATTCCACTGATGGGGCCGCAGAATTCGCCCGATTCACCCAGCGCCGGCAGCGATTCCAGTGTGCGAACGCTGGTTGTGCCAATCGCCAGCACGCGGCCGCGCTGCCCCGATTTGTTTCCGCGAAGCTCACGAATGGTCCGGATCGCCTGTTCGCTGATATGAAGGGATTCGGCATGCATTCGATGCTGGTCAAGCCGCTCGGCCGTGACTGGCTTGAACGTCCCAGGACCCACGTGCAGCGTGAGATCGATCCGATGCACGCCTTGTGCGCTCAATTGCTGGAGCAACGATGGAGTGAAATGCAGCCCCGCCGTGGGGGCGGCGACGGATTGCCGCTGCTGGGCTGAAGCGTAGACCGTCTGGTACCAGGCCCGGTCAAGCTGATCGTCAACCATCTCATTGCCGCGCGCTTTGAGAATATACGGGGGCAGCGGCGTGCGACCGACCGCATCAAGAGCTGCTTCCGTCGATTCCTGACCCGCCAACTGCACTTCCCATGCACCGTCTCGAGACTCTGTCAGAGTGATCGAGCATCGCACCAGCCCGCGTTCATCGAGCAGATCGATCTGATCGCCCGGACGCAGCTGCCCGCCAGCCTTCAGCATGACCAGCCAACGAATCGCGCCGGCATCCCCATCGCGCCCAGCCAGCTCCTCCACGAACAACCCATCGACCTTGCCCCCGCTGGAACATCGCTTGCCGATCAGCCGCGCGGGCGCCACGGATGTCGTGTTGAAGACCAGAACGTCCCCCGCGCGCAGGAGCTGCGGAAGGTCGCGGACGCGGCGGTGTTCGATCGAATCTGAGCGGCGATACACCACCAGCAGGCGGGCTGAATCGCGCGGCTCAGCCGGGCGCGTGGCGATCAGCTCGGCCGGCAGCTGATAGTCCAACTCATCCGTTCGCAAGGGATGCTGCATGGCGTGGACGCCGCGCTGTTGCGTTCGATCAACATCCTGCACAGATCGATCTTTTGACATTCATGCACACAGGAAGGTGAAATCAGCGAACCGGGAGCGCCAGCGACGGTCTTATCGGAAGCATAGGGGACGGATCAGGCCCTTGCACCGGACGGAACGTCATCTGCAACCGAGTTGGGGGTGAAGATCAACGATCCATTCACGGCCATAGCAACCGATCCAATTCGACGGCTCATCCGCGTCCGGGCTGCGAGTCGAAAGCGCGACTGTCGCGATTGCCATCCGCCCGTTTCAACATGCCCGCCAAGCGATGAAGGCCAGTGCCGGATCATCGTGAACGCCCTTCGCCGCGAGATCGACCGCCTGCTGCGCGGGATTGACCGGTTCGACATTCAGTATCCGTTTCCACCTGACACCAACGTTCGGCGCGATCTCCGGAGCGAACCTGCCGCGGTCATCGACCCTGGCGCAACGGACCATCGGCGAAAGCTCTACGCGCCGCCCGCGCTGGGACAACCGCTCGCCATTCCACCGGCGATCGCCCTTGGCGCGGTGCGCGACCTCTTGAACGTTTCACGCGTGACCAATCTGGGAACACGCGTTGACGTTCTTATCTAACCAGAAGCTTGCAGGGGTCTGAGCAACCCTCTCCAGTGAGCCCCGAACCGTGAAAGCGGGTCGGGTCTCCATTTCAGGCGGCTGACATCTCGATGTAGCGCAGAAGCTGGGGCGGAATCTCCCGCAGCCCGCGTCGCTTTGCCTTCGCGACCGCGTAGCGCATCGAGCGTTCCATTCGCCGCTCCACGGCCGGCGTCACATTGAAGCCGCGTTCGCGCATCTGCTTCAGCGCCCAGTCCCACACGACATATTCTTCCAGACAGCGCGGCTTGTGGACGCCCAGGCCTATGGCGTGATGGCCGATTTCGTGCATGAAGATGGCGCAGCTCATCGGCCCGCGCGGATACGGCGCTTCGATCAATTTGACGATGCGGCCGCTTTCAATGTAGCGCACCGTCCATGCCACGCCGCTCGAGCTTGTGCGCCATTTTCGAACCCGGACTCCATAGACCGCCTTCATTTCAGCCACGAGCGCATCGTAGCGCTCCTGCATAGGCCTGTTTCGCGCAAGCACGCGCGGCGTCTCTTGCTTGCGGCAAGCCAGCGCTGCCGCAGGTTGGGACGATTTCAGCAAATCCCACAGCGTTGAAGCGATCCACGTCATACCGGCTGCCCACGCGATCCTACCGGGACAGGTTGTCCGTTGAGGTAATCACGGAATGACATCACGCGGCCGCCGGGCGGCTGAACTTCCAGCAAACGGATGCTGCCGGGAGCACACGAGACGGACATGTTCTCCAGAATGACCCCTGGTTCCAGAAACTCCGTTCGCTGTTCAACGACTTCGGCCCGTAGAACGCGCAGCGGTCGATCGTTCAGTGCGATCGTGCAGCCGGGCCATGGCGTCAATCCATGGATCCTGTTGCGCACGGCGGCCGCAGGCTGATCGAACTTGACGGTCCCATCCGATTTGGTGAGCTTCGGAGCGTGGGTTGCTCGTGATTCATCCTGCGGCTTGGGGTCCAGGTCACCGGCCTGGAAATCCCGAAGCACGTTCTCAATCAATTCCGGTCCGGCCTGGGCGAGCCGATCGTGCAGCTCGCCGGCCGTCTCGGATGGATCGATCGGCGTGGAAGCCTGGCCCAGGACCGCGCCCGCATCCATTCGCTTGGCGACCTCGATGACGCTCACCCCCGTTTCGCGCTCGCCATTGATGATCGCCCAGTTGATCGGCGCTGCACCGCGAAACTTGGGCAATAGCGAGCCGTGCAGGTTGATGGCAAACGCGCCGGCGAGCAACTGTGGACCGAGCTTCTGGCCAAACGCCACCACCACCCATGCATCGGCATCGAGTTCCCTGATTCTTCGGGTTGTGTCAGCGTCGTTCACATCAACGGGTTTGATGAGATCAAGCCGTTGCGTCCGTGCAAACTCGGCGGCGGGTGTGGGCGTCAACCGGCGGTTGCGTCCCGCGGGACGATCCGGCTGCGTCACCACCAGCGCAACCTCATGATCGTTCGCCAGGCGCTCCAGCGTGGGGAGGCCGAACTCACCTGATCCGAAGTAGATCAGCCGCATGAGCGCCTGGCTCCGCTTCGCCCGAACATCAATAGGACCCGCCGGTAAAGGCGACCGGCATGCCGCCTTTGAGGGCCGCGACCGCCGCGCGGCGTTCAGCGGCGCTGAGCGCATCAATGATCAGCACGCCGTTGAGATGATCCATCTCATGCTGCCACACCCGTGCGGCAAACGCATCGCTGGAAACGACGACGGGATTCCCCTCGAGGTCTTGCGCGTGAATCGTCGCCGAGGTGGGCCGCCTGATATCAACGTGGATTCCCGGCAGGCTGAGGCAGCCCTCTTCATAGGTATCCTGCGACTTTCCCAGGTTGGTTAAGCTGGGATTGATGTACACCTTGGGCTCGCCTTCATCAGGCACATCCGTCACGAACATCCGCCAGCCCAAACCGACCTGAGGCGCGGCAAGTCCCACGCCCTTCACCCCCTGCATCAGTTCAATCATCTTTTTGGCAACAGCCCGCACCCGATCATCGATCTTGCCCACGGCTTTGGCGCGCTCGCGCAGCACGGGGTCGGGATATTGCACAATCGTCAATTGACCGGTATTCACGGACATCGAAGGTCATGCTACGCGCCGCTGTTGGCGGTCGCCAGCATTCGCTATGATTGACCGGCGCAGATTTGGACCGTACCGTCCAAGGTTCGCATCAAAGTGATCGTGCAACCGCGAGGGGCCCGCGTGCGGATTCAGGTTGGGTCGGCCGGCATCTTTTCTTCAGAGGATCGCTGAGTGGCGTTATTCGGCTGGAAAAAATCAGGGGCAACCGACACCAAAGACGCGGGGAAAGCCGCTGTCGAGGGTGCATCACCCCCGGCAGAACTCACATCGGCGACCGGGGACGGATTCGAGCCCCAGCCGGAAAAAGCCCGGCGGTGGTTCGACCACGCCCGCACCTACGCCGACTCCTTCAATTACGAATATGCCCTGGTTTCCTACGCCAGCGGAATCAAGCTCGACCCCACGTCCATGTCGGCCCACGAGGCCATGTACGAAGTGGCGATCAAGTACATGAACAAGGGCGGCGAGGCCGCCAAGAGCAAGGACATCAAGGGCATCGCCGGCGATGATTCGCACCCGGTGGCGAAATTCGCCGCGGCTGAGTTTGCCTGGATGAAGGATATTGCCAATGCCGGCCTGGCCGTCGATGCGCTTGAAGCGGCGATCAAATCCGGGCAGCTCGAATTCGGGCATTGGATCTCGCCGAAGGTGCTTGGCGTGATCAGCCGCAGCAAGAAAATGTCCAAGCGAATGCTTGTGCAGGCCAAGGACCTGTTCAAGCAGGTGCACGCCTGGGATGAAGCCATCGCCGCCGGGCAGCTCGCCGTGCGGCTGGATCCATCCGACAACACGCTCGATCATGAATTGAAGGATCTATCGGCGCAGCGGGCCATGGATGCCGGGGGCTACGAAAAGGCGATCGGGAAAGAAGGGGGATTCCGTTCCTTCGTCAAGGATGAAGCCAAGCAGAGGCAGCTGGTGGAGGCCGAGGCCATCGCCGGCAGCGCCAGCATGGATGAGCGCAACCTCGCGCGCGCCAAGGCTGAATACGATGCGACGCCCAGCGTCCCGGACATCATCAACAAGTACGCGCAGCTGGTGAAGAAGAAAGGCACTCCCGAATCCGAGCAGCTCGCGTTTGATATTTACATGAAGGGGTTCAAGGACACCGGCGAGTATCGCTTCCGCATGGCGGCGGGCGACATCAAGATCGAGCAGCGCCGCCGCGACTACGAAGCATTGCAAGCCAAGGCCGATGAGAATCCGAGCGATTCTGTCCTCAAGTCGCAAGCCGATGCCGTGCGCCGCAAGCTGCTCGAGCTTGAGAGCGGCGAAGTCGAAGAGCGCGTCGCCAAGTATCCGACCGATCGTCCGCTGAAACTGCGGCTGGGCGAGGTGCAATACGCGCTGGGCCGGTACGAAGACGCCATGGCGGCCCTTCAAGCGGCCAAGGACGAACCCAAGCTGCGCGTCCGAGCCGGACATCTGCTGGCCAAATGCTTTGCCGCCGAAAACTGGCACATGGAAGCCATCAGCGAATTCAAGGAAGCGCTGAGCGCCATCGATGTGGTCGACAAGGATCGCGAGTTGGCGATCCGGTATGACCTGATGCTCTCGCTGGTCGAACATGCCCGCACGCAGCGGGATGTCGGCCTGGCCCGGGAGGCGCTTGACATCTGCTCGGGCATCGTGCGCAAGAACGCCACGTATCGGGACATCCGCGCCAAGCGCAAGGAAGTCGATCAGCTCATCCGCGACCTGACTGGCGGCAGCGTGCAGGGGTAGGGATTTACGATTCAGGATTTACGATTTGCGATTTACGATTTACGATTCGTAAATTGAAAGCCGTCGCCGTCATTCCCGCTCGCTACGACTCGGTCCGATTTCCCGGCAAGATGCTGGCGAATCGAACCGGCAAGCCGCTGGTCCAGCACGTCTATGAGCGCGCCCTGCAGGCCGGACTGCCCGCAAGGGTTCTCATCGCGACCGATGATGATCGCATCGCGAGTGCGGTGAAATCGTTTGGCGGCGAGGCGGTCATGACCAGCCGATCGCATGCCAACGGCACAAGTCGGATCGCGGAAGTCGCGGCCACGCTGGATGCGCCGATTTTCGTGAACGTGCAAGGCGATGAGCCTGAGATGGAGCCGCACAACATCGACCTGGCGATCCAGACGCTCGTCGAGCATCCGGAATGTCCGGTGGCGACGGTCGCATCGCCTTTCGATGACGATGAGGATCAATCCAATCCAAATGTCGTGAAGGTCGTTCTGGATTCAAAGGGGCGTGCGTTGTATTTCTCGCGGGCCGAGATTCCGTTCGATCGCGACCGAACCGGCGTGAAGCGGCTCAAGCACATCGGGCTGTATGTGTACCGGCGCGAGTTTCTCGCCCAGTACGCCAAGCTGCCGGCGACTCCGCTGGAAAGGGCCGAGCAACTCGAGCAGCTGCGCATCCTGGAGAACAGCTTCTCCATCGCGGTGGGCATCGGCGCTTCGCGCTCGCAGGGCATCGACACTCCGGAGCAGTACGAAGCGTTCGTGCAGCGCTGGAGCAGAACGCCGGCCGCCGCACGCTGACGCTGCCTATTTCCCTTTCTTCTCCTGCAGCTTTTTGAGCCAGTCCTCGGCTCGCTCGCGCAATTCCGGATCGCGGCTGGTTTGAGAGATCGCCCGAATCGGGTCAATGGCGCGATCATCGCCAACGTCGGCCAGCGCCGCCCCCGCCGCGTTCACGCTGCGCCCCTCCTGATCATTCAGCAAGGCCAGCAGAAACGGCACGGCTTTCTCCTTGTCGTGCTTGGCGAGCTTGCCGACGCAGTTGATCGCGGTAGGTCGCGATCGATCCATGTATCCGTACGCGGAATATTTCATAGCCAGATCGAGTCCGCGCTGATCATCCAGATCGACGAGCGCGCGCAGGGCCGCCTGGCGCACCTGATCGCTCTGACTTCTGAAATCGACCAGCTCGACAATGAGGTCGGCCGCATCATTGGCCTTGAGGGCCGCGAGTCCTTCAATCGCGGCGACGCGCGTCGCATAACTCGGATCGTTCCGCGCGAATCCAGTCAGGACATCGACGACCTTTTCCTTGTCGTACTTGCGCAGCTTCTCGACGAGATTCGATCGCACGCGCGCTTCGGCGACATTGCTCTTCACGATCGCCAGCAACTCATCCTTGACCTGGGCCGATGCATAGCCCGCCAGTGCATCCGCGGCGGTGTTCCGCAGCGAGTGGCGCAGCTTCTCGTCCTTGATCATGTGGCTCAGCAGCGCGATCGTCTCCGGCGAATCGGTCTTGCCCAGGGCTTCGACGGCCTCGTGCCGCGCGGCGATGGTCGGCCCCCCCCTGGCCTGCTCGATCCACATGGACAGCGGTTTTTCCGTGGTGATCGTCTTCAACACGTGCAGGTGAGGATCAATCGCGACGATCGAAGGCGGCCCGTCAAGCGCCGTGTGAAACGAAGTGGTCTTGTCCGTGACATCGACGTTGAACGTGTGGTCGCCGCTGGGCGTTCGCGCCACGATCGGAAGGGTGAAGCGGAAGGCCGGCGTGCGGTCATCGATCTTCTGGGCCTGGACGATTTCGACCCCAAGGTCGCGCTTCTCACCGTCGAAACGCACTTCGACCTTCAGTTCCGGCGTCCCGGGACGGTAGCACCACTGGTCGAAGAACCATTCCAGGCTCCGGCCGGAAACTTCTTCCAGCGCGTATCGGAAATCGCTTGTTTCGGCGACGCCAAGGCCGTGACGGCTCATATAGAGCTGGACGCCTTTCCAGAACACATCCTCGCCAAGCATCATCCGCAGCATGTGCAGGATGGAAGAACCCTTTGGATAGGGATTGGCCGCGCGGCGGAAGGTTTCGCCGGACTGTTCGTATACCGGCGAGCACATCGGCAGCTCGTTGGTGGTGCGATCGCGCTGGGCGACGCCGAAACTGCCGCGAATGGAATCCAGATATCCGTCCTCGCCGAAGCGCTGCTCGTTCCACAGGGCGCTGCCGTACGTCGCCCAGCCTTCGTTGAGCCAGATATGCTCCCAGCTCTTGCAGGTGATGAAATCGCCGGTCCACTGATGGCACAGCTCGTGCGAAATCAGCCCGTCGAGATCGCCGTCCAGGAGAGCGGTCTCATCGAAGATCGCCGTGGGATACATCGACGTGGCGGACGTGTTCTCCATGCCGCCGGCCCCAAAATTCTTGACGCAGAGCTGGTCGTAGCGATCCCAGGGATACGGCGTGCCGAAGCGCCGCTCGAACAGATCGATCATCTGCCCGGTCCGTCCATAGGTCTGCTGGACCTGGTTCCCCAGTCCCTCCGGCACCCAGACTTTCATGGGGACGCGCGCGTGCGGTATCTCGACGATGTCGAACTTGCCGATCACCAGCGAGACCAGGTACGAGACGTGCGGCTTCTCCTGAACCCAGTGCCACACGGACCGCTCGCCGCTGGTGAGGTTTGAAATCAGCTTTCCGTTGCTGGAAACCGAGAATCCCGCGGGCACATCCACGATCAGTTCGGTGCTCATCCGCTCGTTCGGGAAATCGTGACAGACAAACCAGTGCCGGTTTGTTTCAGTTTCGCCCTGCGTGTGCACCTCGGCCGTGTAGTGGGGCGCCTGCGGCGATGAGGGGGTGAAGATCATGCCGTCAACCGGATGATCGCACACGTACTCAATCGTCAATTCGTGCGGCTGGACGGTCAGCGCGGGATCGAAGCGCAGCGTCAGGTGCTTGTCATCGCAGGAGAACTCGGTCGTATTGCCATCGCATCGAACGCTGTTGATCTTGAGATTCACGGCGTCAAGTTTCAAAGCGGTGGTCGGCGCCCCGATAGGCGTGAAGGCCAGCGTTTCCACCGCCGTAAACCGGGAGTCGTTGAGGTTCTCGAAGCGCATCTGAAGCTTCATGCGCTGAAAGTCGACGATGCGATCGGGCGGAAAGTTGCGCAGATCGCGGCCGGTTGCCGCATCGAAGGCCTTGGCCTGCGCTTCGAAGCGCTCAGCGCGCTCCAGCCGGGCATGCAGGCATTCATCGCTTCCATCGCTGCCGCCGGCCAAAGCGGTGGACCAGCTCACAAGCAGCGCCGCGGCAATGGGGAATGGTGATCGACACAAAGATGCGGTCATGGCTTCTTCAGGCTCCTGTTTCAGCGCTGCCGTATGCAGCCAGCATGCTCATACCGATCCACGTCGACGGCGATCCGCTTTTGACCACTTTTTCCGGCGGCACGCCCGGCATATCCAGCATAACAGGCCGCGATTAGCGCCACGGCGCACGATCGGACTTTTGACTCGGCGCAGGGCGCGGTAAGATCAGTAATGCCCCTCTCACCGCGCCAGCCCTCCACGCCCAAGTCTGATTCCAAACGTGCGGCTCGCGATCCAGCGTCCATGCTGCGGCAATTCGGGCGCTCTGAGGAATCTTCGGAACTTTACTCCCCCATTCCCCCCGGCTATCAGACCGGCCGACATTGCTACGTCGTGGTGCTGGGCACGGTCATGTCGGGCCTGGGCAAGGGCATCTTCAGCTCTTCGCTGGCGAAAATGCTCCAGGACAAGGGCCTTTCGATCGCCCCGATCAAGCTCGAGGGCTATCTCAACATCGATTCGGGCACGCTCAACCCATACCGCCACGGCGAGGTGTTCGTGCTCGAAGACGGCACCGAGTGCGACATGGACCTGGGCACGTACGAGCGGATGCTCGACCAGAATCTGTCGCGCCAGAACTTCTGCACGTCCGGCCAGATCTATACCGAGATTCTCGAGCGCGAGCGGCGCGGCGATTATCTGGGCCGCGATGTGCAGATGATCCCGCACGTCACCGGAGAGGTGAAGCATCGGCTGCGGAACCTGGCGATGAGCGGCGGGCCGAATGACGGCCCGGCCGACGTCGTCTTCGTCGAAGTGGGCGGCACGGTCGGCGACTACGAGAACGGGTTCTACATCGAAGCGCTTCGCGAATTGGCCTTTGAGGAGGGTCCGCAATCCACCTGCTTCGTCGCCTTGACCTACATCATCGAGCCGCCGATTCTCGGCGAACAGAAATCAAAGGCCGCCCAGCTTGGCATCAAGCGGCTCATGGAAGCGGGCATCCAGCCGCACATCGTGGCCTGCCGGGCCCAGAACGTCGTGTCCGAAACGGTGCGGCAGAAAATCTCGATGTTCTCCAACGTGCCGCTCAAGCGCGTCTTCTCGATGCACGACCGCGAATCGATCTACATCATTCCCGAATCGATGCGGGCTGAAGGGCTTGATCGCGAAGTGATGACCATTCTGGATCTTCACGACCGGGTCGATGCCAATCACGAAGATCGCTCGCGGCAGCGCTGGAGCGAGTTCGCCGGCAAGATTCGCGCGCCGCGGAAGTTTCCCATCACGCTCAACATCCTGGGCAAGTATGCCGCGCTGCGCGATGCGTATGCCTCGGTCGACAAGGCCATCGAGCACGCTTCCACCCACCTTTCGGCTGATGTGGATGTCAAGTGGCTGGACACATCCGAAATCACTTCGTCCAACGTCGATCGCATGCTGGGCGGCCCCCCCCACAACGACCCGCGGAAGATCCACGCCGTCATCGTGCCCGGCGGTTTCGGCGAGCGCGGCGTGGAAGGGAAAATCGCCTGCGTCGAATACGTCCGCCGCAATCGCATCCCGTATCTGGGGCTGTGCCTGGGATTGCAGGTCGCGGTCATCGAATATGCACGAAACGTGCTTGGGCTCGGCAGCGCCAATTCGACCGAGTTCGATCCGGAAAGCGAACATCCGGTGATCTGCGAACTGCCCGAGCAGAGGCGCATCGAAGGCATGGGCGGCTCCATGCGGCTGGGGGCCCAGGACGTCCTGGTCGAGCCCGGCTCGCTGCTGAGCTTCCTGTTCGATGAGCAGCGGTTGATCCGCGAGCGCTTCCGGCACCGCTATGAAGTCAACCCTGAATATGTCGAGCAACTGACGCAGGGCGGCCTGCGCTTCTCGGGCCGTCATTCCAAACATTCGATTATGCAGGTGATCGAGCTGCCCGCCCAAGTTCATCCGTATTTCATCGCCGGGCAATTCCATCCCGAGCTGACCAGCCGTCCGCTGCGGCCTCAGCCGCTGTTCATGGGGCTGATCGCGGCGGCGATCGCGCGGGCCAATCCCGAACTGCCGCGCGAAGCGATCAACAGCCGGTGGCTGCGGCCCGGCGAAACGCCGCCCCGCATCGAAACCCAGCGCCAGCGCGAGCCCGCCGCGCGCTGACCGCGCCCAACTTTATCGCCCCGAATTCTGGCTATCGCCATTGCCGCGCGAGGCCGCCCGATATCGCTTGGGTTGTATGGCATCCGCCACGGAATGAAGAAACGCCGAAAGGCAATCGAGCGCGGCCTTGGGATTATGGCTGTCGCAGGTGTCCTTGTTGGCGAAGAAGATGCGCTGGAACTCGGGATCGATCGTCAGCAGCTCGGCGACCTTCTTGATGTGCTGGGCCCTGAACTTCGCATCCGCGGCGTTGCCCTGCTCGATCTCATCGGCCCACTTGCCGAGTTCGTCGATGAAGGCGCGGATTGGCAGCACATCAATTGGCATTGTCGAATCATACAAGCCTCATCCGGAAGGGAAGCGAGCCCAACAATTCCGCATACGAACAAACAACTCATGCGAACTGCTGATATTTTCGTTTTGGGACTTGTATACTGTGCCACCATGGCCGAGACCAAGCTCGAAGTGGGTGACCGCGTGGAGCATCGCGGATCGTTTGGATACGTGATGGCGTCGTTCGCCAGCGGCGTTTGCGTGGTCCAGCTGGATGCGGGCAACATGCGCTCGGTGGAATCGAAGGAAGTTCGGCTGGTCGAGCCCGCCGAGCGTCCCGCGCCGGGCACGACGCAGCCTTGAGTGTCTGGATCCAGTGGCGCGAAGCAGTTTTTGAAGAATTGGCGATTTGGGTTTTTGCGAGCGACCCCCATATGCGCGATTGAGCGATATTGGTAATTCGATCAATGCGCAAAGGTTGCAAAGTCGCAAAGAACGCCAAGAGAAGTGAACTCATCATTCCTCTTCGCGCTCTTGGCGTCTTTGCGTTCTTTGCGATTCATTCGATCATGCGTGCGCCTGCCTCCTGGACCGTCCCACTCCCCACGCCACCGCGAAGTTGATGATCGCGCCCAGCAGCAGGAACAGCGCGGCTTTGACAGCGCGAAGCTTCATCGCAATATGCAATTGTACGTGCAGCCCACCCTCACTCCTTCAAGGGTAGAGATACGACTCCCACGGGAGCGCGCAAGCCGACACCCGATAGCCCGATAGCCGATAGCCACAAGCTTCCCCACCCTCGACGCTCGATTCAGTGCTCGGAAACTCAGCAAACCCGCCGACGCCGGCCGCCGAGCATGCCTGCGATGGCCAGAAGCGCCAGCGCTCCGGGTCCGGGCACGGCTTGCAGCACGGCCCATTCCTCGAAGCCATCGCCGGTGCGGTAGTCCGGACCAAGGCCGCCGAAGTGCGAGTACAGGTAGACGTAGTCCGTGGCCAGGACGCCGGCGAAGTTGGCCAGCGGAACATACATCTGCATGTCGCCCTGGCCGCTGCCGCTGTTGAGGTTGTAATCCAGCGTAACGGTGTTGTCGTTCAGGAACGCACCCAGGCTCCAGCGCAGCGTGCCAAGCGAGCTTTCAACGCCGTTCTGGCTGCCCGTTCCGGAGGTATAGATGTTGACCTGATCCAGTGAAAGCAGATTGCTTCCACCGCCGTTGGGCTCGTTGATGTCGAGCAGGAATTGAAGATAGGCAACGCCATCGATGATGACCTGCGGAATGTCTCCGAAGGTCAAGTTGTGCGTGTAATTGGGATCGGTGAGTTCATCGTACTGGACCGGATTGCCCGAGGTGTTGTACCCCTGCTCGATGCCGTTGCCCGAATGGTTGTTATTGCTTGGGCCGTTGTCATGCTGCAAGCGCACGAAGGGATCGATGAAGCCGGTGCCTGCGGACTGAAAGTCAGCTCGATAGAACAGCGCTCCGCTGACCGTGCCAGACTGGTTGGTGGTCAGATCAACGATGCTGGCGCGAGTCTGCGTGGCGAAAAGCGATGCTGCAGCGAAAGCGAGGCCAAAAACGGAAGTATGAAGATAGCGCATTGGATCCGGCTCTTTCCCTTTGAAGTGATTCCATAATCAGCTTGCGTGACTCATCTCTCTTGGTGCGAAAGACATGGAGTGTGAAAAACCGGTTCGGGGGCGTCCGAATCGCTTTCCCAGGCCCTTGACGGCCATTTCCCCGCGTGGGGGTTCACTCGATGATCGCACCTCTCTCAATCTTCGTTCGAGGACAACATACACGCTGGATTGGCCAAAGCGAACGGAATGACGAAAATTGTTAAGGTTTTCGGACAGTGAGACGCCGCCGAGTCTGCCTATCTTCACAGGCGGCGCTTGAGGCTGCCTTGCCGACCGGTCCAGAGCCAGGTCAAGCCGGGCGGCGGCGGTCCTCCATGGCGGCGATCCGGCGTTCCAGCGAGGCGATCTCAATCTGCTGGCCTTCGATGGCCGTGATGAGTGATTCGACCAATCCCAGCGTGGGCGGGCCGGAATCGCTGTAGACGCACGGCTTGCCTTCGCGACCCTTGAGCGTGATCCGAAAGGCATCGAGCATCCGGCGAAGTTCATCGACGTGCATGGGCGTTCCCTACCGTGGGATAAAAGCAGCGCGCAGGCCAGGGTCCGCATCGTGGAGAGAGCCTCGCATGCAGGGAGCATGCGTTTGCGGAATGAACCTGCGCGCTGTCTCCGGTAAAAGCGAACGCCGGCCCCGGAGTGTGAGCGGAAAATCAGAAAAAAAATCAACTCCGCGTTTTTTTGCGTCCTCGCATGGCGTTCGCGGCCGCGCGTATAATGATTACGCCTGATGATCGAGCCTCCTCCCATGCAGGTGGACAAGATTCATGATGTCCGGCGGCACTTGGGTACCGCCGATGCCAACGGCCCCATGCGGAACATCCAGGGTGTGATCAACTACCGGTTGACGCGCATCATCGCCTTTGTGGTCATTGCGGCCGCGCTGCTGTGCTGCGCTGCGATCTGCGTGATGGCGCTATGGGGTTACGTCGGCACGGATTTCGCCTGGCGCGCTCTGGCGAGCTTCGGCATCATCTCCGGGGCCATGGCGATCTTCGTCGCGCTCAACGAGGGATTCGGACCGACGGTTCGCAACGGCTGAGCCTCCGCCTGTCCCCCTCCTCCCTGTCGCCGTTCTGGTACCATCGATGACACCTTCATTTGGGAGGGTCGCATGCGTCGCTTCCTTTCAGTGGTGATCATGGGCGCTGCCTTGCTCGCGGCAGGGTGCGGCAAATCCGACAGCGGCAAGTACTCATCGATGGGCAAGCCGGTGAAAGGCGACCCGGACGATCCGGTGTACTCGTTTGAGGGCGATGATGCGGACATGAATGCCGCGGTGGCCAAAGCCAGGGACACGATTGGCACCTTCATCAGCGCGCTTGAGAACAGAAAGCCTTCGCAGACATACTTTGGCGTGAAGAAGCCGTATCGCACAAGCGATAAGGACTACGAGCACATCTGGATCGACCACGTCTCCTACGACGGCGCGCAGTTTCACGGAACGATCGGCAACCTGCCGGCCAATGTGCCTGAGCTCAAAATGGGCCAGAAGGTCGCGGTCCTGCGAGGCGAGATTTCCGACTGGATGATCGTCGAGAACAGGCGCCTGCTCGGCGGATACACGATCCGGGTGATGCGTGACAAGATGTCGCCGCAGGAACGTACTGAGTTTGATAAAGAGATCGGGCTGACGATCGATTGATTTCGATCTTTGCGCTGTCTCGACCCGACGTGGCGCATTGGATACATTGTTGAATTCGCATCCGGTCCGGAGATTTCTCATGCGCAAGAGCGTCTTTGTAGCGGTTGCCGCCCTATTGCTGGTCGCGGCATCGGGCTATTCCTGGCAGCGGGTCGCCGTCCCTCCCCCGCCGCCCAAGCCCGAGTGGACCATGGATTTTCCGCTGGAATCGGGAGAATTGTCACCCACCGGCCGCAATCCGTACTTCATTCTGGAGCCGGGCTACCAACTCACGCTGGAGCGCGGCAGCGTTCGGCTGGTGATCACCGTGCTGGATGAGACGATGACGATTGATGGAGTCACAGCGCGCATCGTCGAGGAGCGACGGACCGAGGGGGATGCGCTGATCAACGTCACCCGCAATTACATGGCCATCAGCAAGCTCAATACGTCCGTGTACAACTTCGGCAAGGATGTGGATGCGTACAAGGATGGAACCGTCGTCGGGCATCCCGGAAGCTGGCGAAGCGGCGAAAACGGCGCGCATTTCGGTCTGGCGATGCCTGGCCAGATTCTGCTCAGCGCCAAGTACTATCAGGAGCTTGCTCCGCAAACCGCCCTCGCCCGCGCCCAGATCGTCGGCATGAACGACCTGGTCCGGACCGCCGTGCGCGAGTTCACCAACTGCATCAAGATCGAACAGACCACGCCGCTCGAGCAGGCTCGGAAGGAGACCAGCTACTACGCCCGGGGGGTGGGGCTGGTGCAGCGGGATTCGATGAAGCTGATCCGCCACGGCAAGCTTTCCAGACCCAAGGCGACGATGCCCGACGATGCGGATGGATCGTAAGGGGTGTTTTCGACATTGGCTGGGCGCACAGCCATGATGCGAACCATGCCTGAGCAGGAACCCGAAGCGCCGCGACAGCTCTCAAGAGTCGATTGGCTTCTCTTCGTCGCCATCGTCGTGCTGGCCATGACCGTTCGCGTGATGTTTCTCCTGCACGCCCCGGATCGCCAGTGGCCCTACTCGGCGTATTACCAGGGCGATGCCGTGGAATGGGTGGCGTACGCGACGGCCCTGGACCAGGGCCAGCCGTTTGAATTCGATCTGCCGCTGCGCTCACCGGCCGTTGCCTACCTGCTGCACGGGATTCATCCGGGCGTGATTCACGGGCCGTTCGTGCGCGACAAGCTGCTGTGGTGCGGGATATCGGCGTTGACGTGCGGGCTGGCGTACCTGGCGTTCATTCGGGCCGGGCGGCGCATCGCACTGGTCGCGAGCGCGATGTGCGTGTTCTCGTTCGGCTCATACATCACCGCAACATCGCTGAACAACGAATGCCTCTACACCTTTCTCCTGATGCTTCTGGTGCTGGTCTGGCAGCAACTGATGCGCGGGCCATCGATCGTGCTGGCCATCGTTGCCGGTGCGCTGCATGGCATGGCGACGCTGGTCCGGCAGGAACACACGCTGTTCATGATTATCATGCTCTCCGTGGCGGCCTGGGAATTTTGGATTTTGGATTTTGGATTTTGGATTGGGACGAATGCGCGTGGTTCGCAATCCAAAATCCAGAATCCAAAATCCAAAATAGCGCTCCCGATCGTCGTTCTCCTCACGTCGATCATCGTTTGTCTTCCCTGGAGCATCCACGGCTATCGCGCGATTCAGCGGTTCAACACCGTCACCCGCGATAACCCCGACTACGACCATTTCCGAGCGCAATGGACGCCCGAGGCCCGGGCTCGAATCGATTCGCTCCCCGCCTTCGCGCGTCAGGGCAATGCGGCCTTTATCGATGCCTTTGTGGTCTCGCGCGGGATGCGCATCGTGACTCCGCGGGAGATCGATCGCTTTTTCAACGAACTCTTCGGCGGGTACGTGCCCAAGCCGATTTCGCCCTGGGTTCTCGTCTCCATGCGCGGTCCGCTTGAGTTCGCCCTGGCCAATCACCGCGATGCGCATGGCGGCTTTTCCAAGGCCGCGCTGATCAGGTTCGATGAACAGGACCCATCCCTTGTCCTCGGGAGGCCAGATCACCTGCGCCTGGTCAACGAAGGCTACTCCATCGGACTGCGATCAATCGGCGGCGACTTTCACCAATGGCTGATCAATGTGGGCGCGAAGCTGTCGAACTTCGCCGATGGAATCGCGCTGGGATTCACCAGCGCCAATGCACCCCTGGGCCGCGCGGGGGTTCGCCGACCCGTCGATGTGATCAGCCCTGAACCGGGCCACGCGATCCCTTGGAGACTCTTCATGCTCGCGCTGGCCGCGTTGGGAATGACCGTGGCCATCCTGCGGCGGATGGGACTCATCTGGCTCGCGGTGATCGGCTACAAAGTCATCGTGACGATCCTTTTCTATGGATATGCGCGTCAGGCAGTATCGATCCTGCCTGCGTTCTATTTCTTCCAGGCCGTGGCCTTGGTCCAGATCGGCGAATGGCTGCACATGCGAAAGCTTCAACCCAACATCGTGAAATGCGCGGCGATTGGACTCGTATCGCTTCTCTTCATCGTGGACTTATATGCATCGTGGCGCCAGCCGGCCATGATCGTCGATGGGCCACAGCGCCTGGCCCCGCAGTGGGGCGCGGATGCATTCGAATCGGTGGAGACGATTCACCTCCGCCCCATCAGTTCATGATGAGCCTGGATTCGAACCCGCCGCCCCCGTGCCCCCCGGCCCCCCCGGAGCCGGCAAGACCGTGATCTTCGTCGTGGCCTTTTTCTTGCCATACGACATGGTCAGCTTGTACTCGCCCGGCGGCACAAACTGCGCCTTGATAGTCTCCTCACCGGGAAGAGGCATGCGGTCATATTCTTCCCGCTGCAGGTCCCAGACGACACGATTCAGTCCCGGCCTGCCCGAGCCGTTCATTTCTCGGATGGTCGCGCCTGCCGAATCCTCGATCGCAAATTTGACGTCGTCGCCGGTAAAGTCGCGAACCCAATACGTGATCCGCGCACCCATGGCGGGATTTGGCGCCCGGAACATCTTGTTGTCCCAAAACCCGGCGTAGGGAAGGAAGTACCTCGGCTTGGCGGGCATCACGTCAAACAGGTGAAACTCCGATTGGACAATCTGCGGCGTCAGCTGCGAGAGGCACGACGCATCGTCCAGAACGTAGATCGACCGGCCATGCGTGCCTGCGATCAGGTCCATCTCGCGCGGGTGCTGCGCCAGGTCATCCACGGCGACGGTCGGCAGCGACTCGCCGTTCATTTTCGTCCAGTGGCCGCCTCGGTCGACCGAGATGAATGCGGCCCGTTCCGTGCCGGCATAGAGCACATCCGGATTCTTCAGGTCCTCCCGGATGACTTTCACGTGCCCGTCGGGGGGCAGATCGCTTCCGATGGAGGCCCAGGTCTTCCCGCCGTCGCCGGTCACGATGATGTATGGCTTCATGTCATCCATGCGATGACCATCAAGCGCGACATAACACACGTTTCGATCATGATGGGAAGGCTCGATCTTGGATATGTAGCGGCCCCCGACCAGTGAAGGCGTGACATCCGTCCACGATCTTCCATCGTTGTCAGTCACGTGGATCTGGCCGTCATCACTGCCCGCCCAGAGCATTCCCGCGACCAGAGGCGATTCGGCGAGCGAGACGACCGTGCAATGGGTTTCCGCTTCCGAGCCGACCGATTGCAGCTTCTCGATATCGCGGGTGGACAGGTCATCGCTAATTTGATCCCAGCGGCCGCCGCTCTCGGTCAGCTTGAAGACGTGATTTCCGCCGAGGTAAATCGTCTTGGGATCATGCGCTGAAACGAAGAAAGGCGTGTTCCAGTTGAATCGATAGCGCGCATGGCCCTCCTTGGGAGAGGGCTTGAGGAGCTTCCCATCGCCGGTGCTCAAGTCCCTTCGACACAGGTACCCCCCCTGGCTTTCGGCGTAGACGATGTTGGGATTGAGCGGATCGAACGCGACGTGAAACCCATCGCCATCGCACATGAACTTCCAATCGGCGTTGGTGATGCCCGCGCCTTTGTCATCCGGTCCATCGCCTTCGGTCTGCCAGATGGTGCCGCTGGGCCCGAACCACGAGCCGTTGTCCTGAAGGCCTCCGGCGATGCGATAGGGATCGGACATGTCGATGGCGATGTTGTAGAACTCGCCGGAAGCGATGGTGTTGATGAACTCCCAGTTCGAGCCGCGGTCGTAGGACACATAGAGGCCGCCATCGGTGCCCATGATGAGATGGTCGGTGTCGGCCGGATCGATGACGAGGGCGTGCATGTCGCCATGCGGCCGGCGGGCTCCGCCGGCGCGAAACGTTCGGCCGCCATCGTCGGACACATCGAGTCCCCAGCCCAGACGATAAATGCGCTGGTCGTTGGCGGGATCGATTCGAATCTTTGAGAAATAGAACGCGCGCGGGCTGCGATCGTTCATCCGCTTCCAGGTTTCACCCCCATCATCGCTGCGGAACACGCCGCCTTGCTTGCTGCGATCGTCAAAAGGCTCGTTGCCCCAGCCGCCCTGATCGGACTCGATCACCGCGTAGACCACGCGCGGATTCTTGGAATAGACATCCAAGCCGATGCGGCCGGTCTGCGCCGGCAGTCCGTTCGTGAGTTTCTTCCAGTTTGCACCGGCGTCGGTGGACTTATAGATCCCTCCAACTCCGGGCGGGCCCCCGCTGACGTAGCTGAAGGCGGTTCGCCGCCGCATGTACATCGCGGCGTAGACCGTGTCGGGATTCTGCGGATCAAGCACCACATCGATGCATCCGGTGTCTTGCTCAACCTGCAGCGATGGCGTCCAGGTCTCGCCGCCATCGGTGGTCTTATAGACGCCGCGCTCCTGATTCTGTCCCCACAAGTGTCCAAGCGCTGCGACGTAGCACACATCGGGATTTCGGGGATCCACCGCAAGGGCGGGAACGTCGTGCGAATCAGTCAGTCCGACATTCTTGAACGTGCTGCCGCCATCGGTCGAGCGAAAGACTCCGGTGCCCCACGATGAACTGTTGCGTCCGTTGCCTTCGCCCGTGCCGACCCAGATGATCTTCGCCTTTCCCTTCTTGCTTTCCTTTTCAGGGTCCGGCTGCGTGGCGGGTTCGGCCGGCTCATCCTTCCAGCCGGGCCAATCGGCCGGCGCATCCGCGACAACGACCGATCCGATCGATGCGGTCGATTCCTTGTCGAACAGGGCGGAGAACGTGCTTCCGTTATTTGTGGTCTTGAACAATCCGCCCGTGCCGTATCCAACCAAGAAGGTTTTGACGTTTCCGGGCGCGATCGCGATTGCCGCGATCCGGCCGCCCATGTTCGCCGGACCGATGCTCCGCCATGCGAGGCCCTTGAAATCCTCGGGCTTGAGCACGCGCGGCGTGGCTGGGGCCGAACTGGTCGCCGGCGAAGCCGGCCCGGCGCTGGCGGGCTGACTGGCAGGCTTCTCTGTCTCGCGCTCCACGCGAGGCTGCGAGCGCGGCTTGTCGGGTTGGCGCGGTTTGTCTTCCTGCACCGCCGTCAGCGCCGGGGCGTGCTGGGCGACGCGCGTCGAGGATGAAGGCGTACACGCCCCGCTGTTCAAGCTGATAACGATCACGATTGACCGAAGGCCGAGTGGGCGGCGCCATTGCATGAATATTTCCTCGCAATTCCGACCACCATCGTACGTGGCGGCGATCACACTGTACCGCGTGAACCTCCGGATGATGCATCACCAGCCGACAGCCGCAAGCCCCTGAGCGCGATATGCTTTGGTGGACATGACCCCGCAACTGCTGGAAACGATGGACATCTTCACTGATCCGCGCGTCAAGGACGCCGCGGACATCCGGGGAAGCGACAGGCACGTGATCTCCGCGAATCCCGCGACCGGGCAGCCGCTCGCCGCGGTGGCCCTTCAGTCGCAGGTAGAGTACGACGCGGCGGTGCGGCGCGCCAAGGCGGCCCAGGTCCACTGGCGACGCCTGCCCGCACCAAAGCGCGGCGAGATCATCCGGCGCATCGGCAATGCCTTTCGCGAGAACATCGAGCCCCTGGGAGAACTCATTTCGCTCGAGGTTGGAAAGATCCGGGCCGAAGGACTCGGCGAGGTGCAGGAATGCATCGACATCGCCGACTTCGCCGTGGGACTCTCGCGCCAGCTGTACGGCCTGACGATCCATTCCGAGCGGGCGAACCACCGCATGTACGAGCAGTGGCATCCGCTGGGAACCATCGGCATCATCACGGCGTTCAACTTTCCGGCCGCGGTCTGGGCGTGGAACGCGATGCTGGCCGCCGTGTGCGGCGATGCAATGATCTGGAAGCCCAGCCTGATGGCCCCGCTGACCGCCATCGCCATCAACAACATCGTTCGCGGCGTGATGCGCGACCAGGACCTTTTCAAACCTCCCGGGATCGATGCCCGCGACATCTTCGGATTGGTCATCGGCACGGATCAGGAAGTCGGTGAGACGATGATCGCCGACCCGCGGCTGCCGCTGATCAGCGCGACCGGCTCGTGCCGCATGGGACGCCATGTCGGCCAGGTCGTCGCGAGCCGGCTGGGACGCGCGCTGCTGGAGCTGGGAGGAAACAACGCCATTCTCGTCATGCCGGATGCCGACATGGAACTGGCCACCCGAGCCATTCTGTTTGGCGCGGTGGGCACGGCCGGCCAGCGCTGCACCACGACGCGGAGACTGATCTGCCACAAAAGCATCGTGGATTCGCTCACCGAGCGCCTGGTCAAGGCGTACAAGTCTGTTTCGATCGGCGATCCCCTAGATTCACGAACGCTCATGGGACCATTGATCAATCAACGCGCTGTGGACGGCATGCGCGCGGCCCTGGAACAGGCGATGGCGGAAGGATGCAAGGTTCTCTGCGGCGGCGTGGAAGGAATTGAGCGCCAATCGAAGCGGCCAGGCTGGTTTGTCGAACCGACCATCGTGCGCGTGCCTGATGGAGCCGATCCAGCCATCGCGCGCGAGGAGACGTTCGCGCCGATTCTGTACGTGTACAGCATCAAGAATCTGGATGACGCCATGCGGCTGCACAATGGCGTGAATCAGGGGTTGTCCAGCGCGATCTTCACGGATTCCGTGCGCAGCGCTGAGCGGTTTCTGTCAGTTGACGGCTCGGATTGCGGCATTGCCAACGTGAACATCGGCACCAGCGGCGCGGAGATCGGCGGGGCGTTCGGCGGAGAAAAGGACACAGGCGGCGGGCGCGAGTCCGGCTCGGATTCATGGAAGAGCTATATGCGCCGCCAGACCTGCACGATCAACTTCGGCGGCGAGCTTCCGTTGGCTCAGGGAATCAAGTTCGAAGCGACGTGACTTCGTGCCGGGTGTTCAGCGCGTGAACTGCAGAATTCGGATTGTGCTCGTGGATTCGCCGTTGGATGTGGTCTGCGCTTCCACGAGGGTCGCCACCTGCGCGCAGGCCCAGCCCGATTCCTTCATCAAAGATTGGAACTGCTGCAGGTAGCGCCTTCCGGGGTCGGCGAGAATGAACTGGCCTCCCGGCGCGATGATCCGCGGAAGCACGGACTGCAGCGCGATCGCGTTCCGCTGCTCGTAGAGGACATCAGCCGCGAGCGCGACATCGAATCGGCCGATTTCGGGATTGCGCTCGCGCCAATCGAACAGAGCCGTGGCGATTTCACCCAGGCCATTTCGCCTCGCGTTGGCTCGGACAAATTGCAGCGCATCCTCATTGTGATCAGTCGCCAGGGCTTCACCGCCTCGCGACTTCACGACCAAGGAAGGCAATCCCACGCCGCAACCCAGTTCGATCCAAGTTGTTTCTGGGGCCGGCTGTCTCAGCAGCCAGCGCGCCAGCGCCTTTGCTGAAGGCCACAGGTCCGCCCAATACGGCATGCGCTCGTCGCGCTGAAACGCTTCCTCATCCAAGAGGTCTTCCGCCGACTGCGGCAAGAGCATCCGCAAGCTCGCTTGGCCTTCTGAAAACACTTCTTCGCGCAGGGCGAACCGTTCACCCAGGTCGAAGTCAGGCGCTGATGGATCCAGGCGGGCCGGCATCAACTCGTACAATAGCATCGTGCCAACACGCGAGATCCGCCTTCGTCGCCCCGCAACGCTCTCCGTCCAGGAAGGCATGTACGTTCCGCCCGGCGCCTTGATGGACGAGGTTGATCGACGCTGGACGGCGCTGCAGCGAGCCAATCCCGCCTATTACGACGGCCGGCTGTATCACGTGCTGGGCGTGCATCGCAACGGCCACGGCGGGTGCGTGCTGCACGTGATCGATTGCGCGTATCGATTCTTCGCCGTGCAGGATGAAACGTTTGACCTTGGTGTGCGGGCGCTGGGATTGAAAGGAATTACGACTCGCGATGGCCAAATCCTCATGGGCCTGCGCTCGTGGCGCGTCGCGTCGTACAAGGACATGTGGGAATTCGCGCCCGCCGGGAGCGCCGAGCCGGGAATTGATCCGGCGCGTTTGATCCAGCAGGAACTTCAGGAAGAGACGAATCTTTCAACACAATCCCCGCCGGTGCCGATCGCGGTGCTGTTTGATCCGGTCCTGCGCTGCTGGGAGCTTGTCTATCGTCTGGAGGCAGCGCCGGGCGAGCCTGTCGCACGGCCGGCGGAATACGCGCAACTGCAATGGGCGGACCCCGGAGGTTTGCCAGACGGGCTCAGCCCGATCGCCGTGCAGATTGCCCAGTTCCTGGAGCGCGAGGAGCCTCACTCAGAATGAGCGAGACAGCGGCGCCCACATGAATGACTGCCGCCATCGATTCAAAGCCTCGGCATCGCCCTTCAGGATGCTCTCGCGAGTCACGCTTTCGGGCGGCGGCATGAAGGAGGCGAGCCGATCGAACACTCGACCGCGATCGCTCCCCGCCACGCGCCCCAGCAGATGCCACAGGGTCAGGTCATCGCGCGGCCCGGCTTCGGCGAGCACGGCATTCAGCGATGGCGATCCCCCGCCATCAAAGTCGAACCGCTCCAGCTCGCGCTGCAGGCGCGGCGACGCATCGGCATAATACGGCGTGCCAGGTCCGCTGCCCTTGCGGGTCTTGCACACGGCCCCGCGCGGCACGATGGATTCCTGTCCATCGCGCTCGAACGACACCCACCCCAATGTGACCTCGAGCAGGCCCGAGCCATCGCCCTCGACTGAAAGGTTGTATTGACAGCCAAGATCCACCGCGGTGGCGGCCGGCGTTTCGACGAAGAACAGCCTCGGCGGCGCGATGATGAAGGCCTCAATCTTGCCGCGCGCCAGCTCCAGGCGATGCTCGGCTTGGCTTGACTGGACGACGCGGACGCGCGATTGCGGCTCGACCGTCACATGGCCGATCGAAGAATCAAACACTCTCGCCTGCGATGCGCCATCGGTCTCGAGCCATTGACCGAGCTTGAGCGTGCTCGCGGAAATCAGGGCCTCCGAACCGATGGTCGGCGAGCCTTGAAGCGCGACGACCTGCCACGTTGAACTCTGGCGGCGCGAGAATTGAGTCGCAGCGATGATCCAGATGCCGACCATGGCCAGCGCCAGAACCGCCGCCGCGCGCAGATACGCAACGCTCACCAAGCGCCTGGGCGCGGAGTGCAGTGGCCGGTGCTGGTATCCGAAGCCTCCCAGGAGCGATTCGAGCCCGGCGACCTCCGAATCGGCCGCGCCGCTGCGGTCCCACAGGTAATCGCTTCCATCGTTCTCCTGATGTGCGTTCTTGAGCTTCATGGCGACACCTCCGTACCGAGCCGCTGCCGCAAGAGTTGCATGCCGCGATGCAGGTTGACGCGAACGCTGCCGGGCGTCAGTCCCGTGCACGCCGCGATCTGCGGGCCCGTCAAGCCTTCCACCAGCCGCAGCACCAGTGTTTCTCCGTAGCTTTCCGGCATCGATCGAATCATGGCGAGTATGCGCGCGGCTTCATCGCGGTCGGCCGGCGAGGCGCTTGCTCGACCGGCTTCAGCATCGAACAGGGTCTCCTTCACACCCGCGTTTCGGCGATGGCGCGCGCTGGCAAGGTTCCGCGCGATCGCCGCGATCCATGGACCGAACGAGCCGGGGTCACGAAGCGTGTGCAGCTTGCGGAGCGCCTCCAGGAAGACATCCTGAACCAGATCATGGGCATCGCTGATGGGCGCCCGGGTCAGCACGATTCCGTGAACCATTCTGCAATACGCGGCGTGAAGTTGCGCAAACGCGGAGCGATCGCCTCGCCGCGCGGCGTTCACCATCTCCGCGTCATCACCTCGCGCTTTCTCGATGTCCAGCGAAGCGGGTTCCAGCATCAGCATGTCAGCGGCAGCCGCAAGCATGAGTGAGACGTCGTTAGCGGGAGGAGCCGGCCGATCGGCCATTGATCTGCTCAAGCCACTCCAGCAGCTTTCTCTCTTCGGACGAGCCTTTTCCAAATCCGCCGGAAATCGCTTTCTGCACGTGCTGCTGATGCTCGGGCGCGCGGCTGTCGGCGGTCACAAGCGCGGCGGCAACGTTCAGGGCCGGATCGGCTTTGGAGCCCTGCAGCGCGATCGCCCGGGCAATCCAACTGTAGCCTTCGATGGCGCTGGCGCCCTCCCCTTTGGTCACGGCGGGGCCGAAGGTGCGGGGCGTGCCGGTCTGCCGATAGCAGGCCACGGCGTATCCGGCATCAAACCACGCCAGAGAATCCGGCTTTCCCGCGGCCTCGGCATCCAGCGCCCGGGCCATTAAGTGGCCCAAGAGCTCATCGGCCTGCGCCTTGTTTCGATCGATGTACAGCGTTGCCCGGCGAAGGGTTTCCATGCGCGTCAGCACGGCAGTCTGCGGACGCAGCAGGTCCAGAGCATCGCGAACGACGTTGGAGGCGTTGTACGCCGACGACCTGGTGAACGTGTCCTTTCCCCAGGGCAGGGACTGGCCCTCCGATACCTCGATTTCGTGGCAGATCAGAGGCGGGCCGGCCTTTGAGCCCGGGCCGAGCATGAAGAATCCGACTACAGCGATCAGGAACATGAGGACATTTCTTTGGCGCTTGATCATGTTGCACTCTCCGCCTGTCATTCAGGCTGTCATCCATTGGAAGACGCTCAAGAGCCCCGGTGTGTTAACCTGATTCTGCAAAACCCCTCCCAGCAACCGCCCGAAAGCGTGGCGTTACAACCGGGTGCACCAGATTGAAAGGGACGTGACGTGATTCAAATTGCCTATCTGGCCATGATGGCCCTCGCCGCGCCGCAGACCAGCGAACTCGACCAGTCGATTCAGATGCTCGAGCGCCTGGACTCCATGCCGTTCACCGCCGAATATCGCGATGAATCGCTTGCTGAAGTGATTGACGACCTCAACGGGCACCTGCCCGTGCCCCTGCGCGCGGACTGGGAATCCATGGAGCGGCTGGGGGTTCGGCGCGATGATCGCGTGACGCTGCGCCTGAATCCCACCGTCGTGTCGAGCGTGCTGGCCGCGCTGGTTATGACGCTCGGCGATGACTTTGAGCGGCCGGTGATCGAAGCGCATGCCGGGCAGATCGTTCTGACGACCCTTCAAGGGACGGCGGCGATGCGGATGACGGAGATCTACGATGTGCGCGACCTGCTGGCCAACACATCTTTGATGAAGCAGTTGCGCGAGCAGGCGCCGGCCAGTGAATCGGAGCCGCCCGCAACGCAGCCGCAGCCGGCCGAACCACCCGATCACGCGCCGCTCGAGCTGCCGCAACGGGCCTTCGGCCGGCAACGTGCGGGCGACAAACCAATTCTTCCTCAGCCTCATTTCGATGATGAGGGGGCCCGCGAGCCGGCGCCGCTCACGCCTGGCGAGCGGCTGTACATGCTGATCACCGATCACGTCGATCCGGAAGCATGGATGAATTTCGGCGGCGACCGGGCCCGGGTCAGCGATTCCAACGGAGTGCTGATGGTCACCGCCACGCCCAGCGTGCACCGGAGTTTTCGCGCTGCGCTGGCGGCGCTGCGGCGGGCCAATCCGACTTCGATTGAGATCAGCGCTTCAATCGTGGACCTGCCCCGCGCCACCTACGAGCAACTGAGCCGGCAAACGTCGACGAGCTCGGCAGTTTTCGCCGGTTCGATCCTTCACGCGGGAAGCGCGAAGTTGATTTGGCAGACATCGGCCGGTGTGGCCCTGGGCGCCCGGCTTGATGTGGAATCGGCTGCGGACAGCATGTCGGTGCGCGTGGTCCTGTCGCCCACCATGGACCAGAGCGCCGGGCTGCTGAACGTTGGAATTGAAGCTTCGACTCAAGCGGCGTCCGACCAGCGCCGCGTCAAGACCACCCTTGCACTGACCGCCGACCAGGGATGCGCGCTGATCGAGCTCGCGCCGGCCAAGCCAAACGAAACCGTGCGCCTGCTGGTGCTGGCCCCGCAGCGGCACTGAGGACGATCCGATCGGACCGCGTTGTTATTTCTTAGCCGCTTTGGCGTCCAGGTACTTCTCGACGGCCTTGATGTCCGGGAGCAGTTGCGGCGTGATCGTGAGCGTGAATGATTCGCCTTTTTCCACGCGGGTGAGCTTGGTCATCTTTGCGCGAGTCATCCACAGCCGGCCGGCGCGCGGGCTGTAGTAATTATCTTCGCGGCGACGGCGCTTCGAGAGGCGGCTCAGCCCCTTCTGAATGTGCCGTTCCAGGCGCATGAGGCGTTGAATGGTCTTCTGATCAGCCGGCCGCGCAGGCTTGCGCTTGATCGTGAAGGTGACTTTCTTGGTTGGTGCAATGACGTCTGGGGAGGCGGCCATGGCGGGTCTCATCAAAAACTGCGGGGCTTCATCGATTTGAAGCCCCGCAGTATAGCAGATACGCCATCGTTCTCCAGCCAAGCAAACCGGCGAAATCAGGGACATGCGCCCCACGAATTGATCACCTTCAGGAGGTCGGCCGTGTTCACAACGCCATCGCCGCCAACCGGCGAATTGTCCGCCGCGCATGTATCAGTCGGCTCGGGCGTCAGAAACGCCTCCGTGATGTTCATGTCAACGTACGGCTGGGCCGTGTAGCCGCCGACAAGGAAGATGACACCGTTGATGGTTCCCGCACTGGCGCCGCCGCGCGGCGAGGTCAAGGATGTCTTTGTGGTCCAAAGGTTCGATGCCGGATCGAACGCCTCCACGGTGCTGACGAACGTCACGCCGTTGGACCCGCCAAAGGCATACAGAGTTCCATGGACAGTTTCGACCGCCAGCGAGGTTCGCGCGGTGGGCATGGACGCATGGGTTGCCCAGGAATTGGTCGCCGGATTGAACGATTCGACCGTGGCAAGTACGGACATGGGGGAATGCGTCATTCCGCCGACCACATAAATCTTGCCGTTGACGACTCCGGCCGAGGTGCTGGAGCGCGCGGTCGGCATGTTAGGACCTGTTGTCCATGTATTGGTCAGCGTGTTGTAGATCTCCAAAGTGTTGTACTGGGTCGAGCCGCTGGTGTTTGTGCCTCCGATTGCGTAGATGGAGTTCCCCACGGCCACAACGGCGACGTGGCATCGGGCAGTTGGCATCGGCGCCTTGGCAGCCCACGAATTGGTGGACGGGTTGTACGCATAGTTGGCGCTGGTGCAAAACCCTCCTGCGTTGCCGCCGATGACGTACAGAATTCCATTGACCACTGCCCCATTGGTCCCGACGTAGTTGATTGATGTCGGCAGGGGCGCCTTGGTGCTCCAACTGTCGGTTTGAGGGTTGTACGCTTCATTGGCCGTCGATGCCCCAGGTGAACAACAGCCGCCCACGACGTACAGGATTCCATCGATCTCGCCGACCGCGGTCCCCTGGCGGAGGGTTGGCATGGGCGCCATGGTGGCCCATGCACCGTTCCAGGCCCCCTGGCCCTGCGCCGGCTCATTCAACGCGCACAGGAACGCCGCACATCCACAGAACGAACCAATTTTCTTCAAGAGTCGCATCGTCAATCTCCAATGTGTGACCATGCCATTTCGCCGCCGCTTTCGACCCCGTGCCGGGGAACCAGCAAAAGCGGCAGAGCGTTGCCTTGGACCCCCACACACGCGACAATCGGAGTCCGGACCGGACATCAAATTTCGCCAATCGGAGGAATTGTGTGAGTGAACGGGACGTGCCCAAGCGCGAAGCCGGAGAGGTGACGCGGATCCTGGCCCGGCTCAAGGCCGGGGACGCCCGCGCTGCCGACCAGCTTTTTCCGCCGATCTATGGCGAATTGCGGCGGCTGGCCCAGGCGGCGCTGAACGGAGAGCGCCACGCCCACACGCTCCAGGCGACGGCGCTGGTGCACGAGGCGTATCTCAAACTGGTCAACCAGCCGGATGCGACGTGGCTGAACCGGGCGCATTTTTTTGCGGTCGCGGCGCAAGCCATGCGTCGAGTGCTCGTCGATCACGCGCGGGCCCGCGGTCGGAGCAAGCGCGGCGGCGCGGCGAGGCGCCAGACGATGCTCGCCGAAGAGTTGCCCATCCAGGCGGATCGCGAGATCGACCTCATCGCGCTTGAGGAAGCGATGGTCCAACTGGCCCAGCGCGAATCGACCGGAGCCCGCATCGTCGAAATGCGGTTCTTCGCGGGCCTGACTGAAAAGGAAATCGCTTCCGTCCTGGGGATGACCGAGCGCACCGTGCGCCGGCACTGGACCTACGCCAAGGCATGGCTGTTCCGTGAAATCAGCAAGGGCGGGCCGGCGCCATCCAGGACCGGCTCGTCCGTTGCGCGCGCGACATCGACATGATGATTCGATCAACGATTGTCCGCGACCTGCTCGATGAAGCGCTGGGCCGCGACGGCCCCCAGCGCGATGCGTTCCTGGATGAGGCGTGCGGCGACAATCATTCGCTTCGCGCTGAGCTTGCCGAACTGGTCATTGCATTTCAGAAGGCATCCAGCTTTCTGGAACCCCCGGAAGCCCCGGAAGCAGCCGCCGCTTCACCCGACCAATCGCTTCGATCTCCCCTGGTTGGCCGTCAGATCGGGCGCTACACGATCGTCCGCGAAATCGCCACGGGCGGCATGGGGGCCGTGTACGAGGCGCTCCAGGACCAACCGCGAAGGTCAGTGGCCATCAAGGTCATGCGGCATGGCATCGCTTCGCGCTCGGCGCTGCGGCGCTTCGAGTACGAGTCGCAGATTCTGGCCCGCCTTCGCCACCAGTGCATCGCGCAGGTGTACGAAGCGGGGATGCATGACGATGGCAGCGGCGGTGTCCCCTTCTTTGCGATGGAGTTCATTCCCAACGCACTCACGCTCATCGAGTTCGCCCAATCCAGGCACCTGTCGGTTCACGAGCGGCTGACGCTGTTCATCAAAGTCTGCGAAGCGGTGCACTTCGGGCATCAAAAGGGCATCATTCATCGCGACCTCAAGCCGGGCAATATCCTGGTCGATTCCACCACGGGCGGCGGCGAGCCGAAGATCATTGATTTTGGCGTCGCGCGCGCCACCGATGCTGATCTCGCGGCAACCACCGTGCAGACCGGCGTGGGACAGCTCATTGGCACGCTGCAGTACATGAGTCCCGAGCAGTGCGATGCCGACCCGCACGAGATTGATGTTCGCACCGACGTTTATTCGCTGGGAATCGTGCTCTACGAGCTGCTCACCGGCCGGCCCCCGCATGACCTGAGCCGGCTGGCGATCTTTGATGCCCTGCACGTCATCCGCCATGAAAACCCCGCGCGGCTGAGCGTGATCAACCCCGCGCTGCGCGGCGACCTGGAAACGATCGTCTCCAAGGCCATCGAGAAAGACCGCAACCGCCGCTACCGGTCGGCCGCGGAACTGAGCGATGATGTGCGCCGCTTTCTTGACCACGAGCCGATCAGCGCGCGCCCGGCGAGCTTTGCGTACCAGTTCCGAATGTTCGCCAAGCGGAACCGCGCGCTGGTTCGCAGCCTCGCGGCCATTTGGCTGCTCTTGACCGCGGCGGTCATCACCGTCAGCTTTCTCTGGGCCCGGGCCGAGCGGGCACGCCACCAGAAAAACGATCTTGCCGACCGCATGGTGCTGCTCTACGGGGCGCAATTCCAGGCTTCGGTGAACTATGCCGATCGGGCGAAGCAGAGAAAGCTGGCCTTGCAGATCATTGCGTCGGCGGATTCGGAATTGAAAACCAGGAACTTGGCGGAATATCCCGACGTCGATGCGCGGCTGAGAATGGGACTGGCCGAGGCGTACCGGGTGATCTCCGAATATCCCAGCAGCGCCGAGCAGGTGGACCGGGCGATCCAGATCGCAACCACCTCGTTCGGCCCGCACGCGGCGCTGACGGTGGAGGCGATTCAGCTTCGAGCCGTGCTCTATCGCGACACTGCCGATCTCGCCCGTGCCGAAGAACTCTTCCGACAGGTCATCGACATCCAGCGTCGACACTGGCCCAAGCGGGACTGGAACACGCAGGCGTGGCACAACCTGAGCGACATGCTTCACGACATCGGCCGGTGCGATGAGGCCGAGCCGCTGGCGGCCGAGGCGCTCGACATCGTTCGCCAGAACTCCCCGGTTTCCGCGGACTTCTTCATGTGGCAGCTTGCAGGTATCTGGCGAGATCAGGGCCGGTTCGACCAGGCCGCGCAACTGTACGCTCAGGCCAGAGACGATGCAGCGCGCATCAGACCCGGCCACGAGACCGTCTGGAAAGCATGCCGCGAGCTGGCGCGGATCGACCTATTCCGCGGCGACATTGATGGAGCCATGATGCAAAGCCGCAAGGCGCAGGAGTGCTGCACAGCAACGGGCGCAGACGCGTACCACAACAACATCGACGCATTGCTGTGCGAAGAGCTTGCATCGCTGATTGACATGTCGCGCCATCATTTTGAAGCGGCCCAAGCGTCCTTGGATTCAATCGCGACGCGGACGGAGCAGAGCTTTGCTTCCGAGCCGGCATGGTGGGCCGCGCACTTCCGCACCCAGCAGGCGATCTGCCTGATCAAATTGAAGCGGTACCAGGAAGCAGGCACGCTGCTTGATACTGCTTATCCAACATTGCAACAGCGGCTTGGCGATGCCCACCACCGCACGCAGAATTGCATCCGCGCGCTTGTTGAACTTCACGAGGCGACCGGCGATGCCGAGGCGACGGCGACCTGGCGGCACAAACTCAGAGACCAGGGATGCTCGCGATACTCACTCGGACCCTGAGACCCGATCGACTTCTTCCATGCTGGTCACGCCTTGCGTCACCAGTTGATAGCCGTATTGCTGAAGCGTCGTGAACAGGCCCTGCCCGGCGATGTCGCGGATCGCTTGAATGGTTGGCGTCTTGAGGACCACATCTCGCATGGCGTTGTTGAACTCGAGCAGCTCGAACAAAGCATGCCGGCCGATGTAACCGGTCCGCAGGCAGCGCTTGCACCCGGTCGGGACATAAACCTGGGGCACGCCCTGAAGCGAGGCGCCCATCCGCATGTTCTGCGACGGCGTCGGCTTGACGGCCTTCTTGCACGTGTCGCACAGCACGCGCACCAGCCGCTGCGCGATGATCAGGTTCAGCGCGTTGGCGACCAGATACGGCTCAACGCCCAGGTCCAGCAGTCGGAACACCGCGCCGATTGAATCCTTCGAGTGGACCGTGGTATAGACCAGGTGGCCGGTCATCGCCGCCTGCATGCCCACGGTGGCGGTCTCGATGTCGCGAATCTCGCCCACGAAGATCACATCCGGATCCTGGCGCAGCACGGACCGAAGGATGTGGGCGAACGTGTTGCCCTGCTTGTGATCGATGGGGATCTGCGTGCAGCCCTCGAGGTAGTACTCGACGGGGTCTTCGATGGTGATGGCGTTGCGCGTATTGACATCGATCTCGCGCAGGCACGAATACAGCGTGGTCGTCTTTCCCGATCCGGTCGGTCCGCAGGCCAGAAGCAATCCGGCGTCCTTGGTGGCGATGTTGCGGAGCTTCTCGTACATCCAGGGCACCAGGCCAAGTTCGTGAAGCCGGCTCGGCGCGTTGGAAGAGTCAAGCACGCGCACGACCAGCTTC